>Ga0190367_1001729_pt1 | contig 12178 bp, 12 predicted proteins | sample 4872181011_MG_FD_171838 | JGI IMG/M metagenome (GOLD analysis project Ga0190367, IMG submission 171838) | Hydrothermal vent microbial mat bacterial communities from Southern Trench, Guaymas Basin, Mexico - 4872-18-10-11_MG | ecosystem: Environmental > Aquatic > Marine > Hydrothermal vents >... | reverse complement strand
TCCGTGGACCCCGGAGGGCGGATGGTCATCGCGGGCCAGGCGGGCCTCAGGGCAGGCCCGGGCGCCTCAGCCCTGGCTTTCGGCCCGCCATGTAGGGGGTTTGCGGTCGGGAGGGCGCGAGGCCCTTCCCTCAGGGGACCCCTAGCCCCCCGCCTAGACCCGCCGCCCCAGGGATAGGGGACGGCACCTCCCTATAACTCCACCTCAAGCTACAGCCGCTGAACGCTTATATTCACACCTAGGCCATGGTGGTCCGAGGAAGCCATGTTGGACATGGGTCTAATAGCCCTCCTGGCCTGTCTAGTGGTCGTCCTCATTCTCGTCTTCATGACGGGCTGGGCGCGGAGGAAAGCAAGCGAGAGGTTAGGGAGCAGAGCGAGAAGCTACAAATTCGATTGGCGTGCCTGCCTGCGGATATTCCTCATCTCCTTACTCTTCTCCGCCTGCTTCTGCGCCATCTTCGAGGTCTCCCCGGATCTAGCGCGCCTTTTCGTGCTGCTTTTCACCGTGGCCATATTCGTGTGGGCTGTCCTGCTTGGGAGGTCCCTATGAGCTATCGGCCCGGCTGCCGCGTGGTTTTAAATGGCATAGGGCCACCAGCCGCAAAAAGCCTGTCCAAACCCCTCAAGCTGGCCTGAAGCGGTAGGTGGGCCAATCGGGCCAGCCCTCCTGCCCTGGCTCGGGCAGGAGTTCCACTCTCACGCGCATGCCCACCTTCACGTCCTCCGGCTCCACGCCTACTAGGCGGCCCGGCAGGCGCACTCCCTCGTCCAGCCTCACGACAGCGACCACGTAGGGCGTCTCGGCCTGGAAGCGCGGCGGGGCCACGTGGATGACCGTGTAGCTCTCCACCACCCCCTCGCCTCTCAGCTCCACCCACTCCATGTCCGAGCCGTAGCAGGCGGGGCACACGGGCCTCGGGGGCACGAGGAGGCGGCCGCAGGAGCGGCACCTAGCGCCCATGAGCTTGCCCTCGGCCAGGAGCCTGTAGAAGCTGTCTATGGTGAAGGGGAGCTCTGCCGACACGGCCCTTCACCCCCGCCTGAAGATGTGGACTACGCAGGAGGCGCCAGAGCCGCCCACGTTGTGCGCCAGCCCCACCTCGGCATCCGGCACCTGGCGGCCCCTCTCAGCCTCGCCCCTGAGCTGGAGGAACATCTCGTATATCTGGGCCGCCCCCGTGGCGCCCACCGGGTGCCCCTTGGACTTCAGGCCGCCCGATACGTTGACCGGTATATCGCCATCCAGGTCCGTGCGCCCCTCCTCTACCATCTTGCCGCCCTCTCCTTTGCGGCAGAAGCCCAGGTCCTCATAGGCTATGATCTCCGCGATGGTGAAGCAATCGTGCACCTCCACAACGTCCAGCTCCTTCACAGGCTCCTCTATGCCGGCCATGCGGTAGGCCTGCCGGGCGGCCTCCACGGTGGCCCTTATGGTCGTGAGATCCTCCCGCTCGTAGAGGCCTATGTAATCGCTCCCCTGCCCCGTCGCGATCACGTAGACGGGCGTGTCCGTGAAGCGCTTGGCCAGGTCGGGCCTCACGAGGATGGCGCAGGCAGCTCCATCGCTTATCGGGCAGCAGTCGTAGAGCTTCAGGGGCCAGGCGATGACGCGGCTGGAAAGGGCCTTCTCAAGCGTTACGGGCTTCTGGAAGTGGGCCTTTGGGTTCAGGGCGCCATACTTGTGCGCCTTCACGGCCACCATGGCGAGCTGCTCCTCCGTGGTGCCGTAGCGGTGCATGTGGGCCACGGCCATGAGCGCGTAGAGACCGGGGAAAGTAAGGCCATGGAACTGCTCGAACGGGTGGTCAGAGGCAAAGGCCAGGAACTCCGTGCTCTCCTGGGTGGTGCGGTGCGTCATCTTCTCCACGCCGCCCACGAGCGCGATGTCCACCAGGCCGGACTTGATGGCCAGCACGGCCCAGCGGAAGGCAGCGCCAGAGGAGGCACAGGCGTTCTCAAAGCGCGTAGCGGGCTTGGGCACCAGGCCAGCCCAATCGGCGCAGATAGGCCCCCAGTGCCCCTGGTGCTCCCAGCCCTCGCCAGCCATGTTCCCCACGAACACGGCCTGGATGTCGCGCCTCGGGTCCAGCTCAGGGCAGCGGTCCAGGGCCTCCTTGAAGGCCATGGCGAAGAGCTCCCGGGCCGAGAAGCCGGGCAGCTTGCCGAAGCGTGTCATGCCAGCAGATACCACGGCCGCTAGCGGCTCGCCCTTCATACCCTCTCCCGCAGGGCCGGGAGAGGAGCGCACGAAAAGCCTTATCACGGCTATTAACGAAGTCGGGATAGGCATATGCCGTGAGCTAGGGGGGTGCGAGGCCTACCGGACTAACCTCTCACGACCTGGACGGCCTTCATCACCCACTTCACGGGCTTGAGCGCCCTGGGCGTTACGGAGGCTCGCCCCTCCAACAGGTCCCTGCGCAGAGCCAGGAGGTCCCAGCCATACTCGGTCTCGCACTTCCTGATGGCGTTCAAGGCCACTTTCACGCCATAGGTCAGCACGAGCACCATGCCAGCCACGGCCAGGCGGTTGCGGGCCGTCATGCGGAAGTATTCCCTCATGAGCGTGGGGGCCCAGAGGAGGTTGTGCTTCCACGCCTTCAGCAGCAGCTCGGAGCGGCGGATGGTCAGGTCGCGGAGCTCCATGCTGCGGTGTCCCTTCCGCCTGAGGGCGCCCATGGCCACGAAGAAGAGGGGCACGATGAGGCTCTTGAAGGGCCTGAGGCGCTCCACGAGGTCTATGGTCAGCTCCACATCCTTCTCCGTCTCGCCAGGGAGGCCTATGATGAGCGTAGCACATGGCACCCAGTAGTTCTCGCGCATGACCTCGAAGGCCCTCACGACCACCTCGGGCCATTCCTCCGGCCTGAAGGGCTTCACCTTCCCGCGCATGTGGAGGTCTATCATGCGGGGGCTGCCGGTCTCTATGCCAGTCTGGCCGCTGGCCCAGAACTTCTCGCTGGCCCCCATGATGGGCGTGAGCTCCTCCACCAGGTCGGGCGCGGCTGCCACGGAGCTGAGGGCGAAATGTGACATGCCCACGTGCTCGACACCCGGGACAGCCCTTACGGCCTTGAACAGCCTCAGGACCTTCTCCTTCTCCGGCATGAAGCTCTTGGCACCATAGCGTAGCACGTCCTCAGCATGGAGGATGGGCTGCCTCCCGGCCCTGACGTTCACCTCTACATCCTTCACTATCTTCTCCATGGGGAAGCTCCTGAGCTTGGCCAGGGTGGGCTCGCAGAAGCGGCAGCCACGGCCGCAGCCGCGTGCTATCTCCACGATACCGCACACGGTTGGGCGCCTTATGTTCGGCACCTTCTCGGGCGGCGTTACCGTGCCGTGCACGACCTCGGGCAGTTTCTCGCCCCTCACGGCCTTCTCGAAGAGGGGGCCAGCTATCTCCTCTGCCTCTCCCACCACCACGCAATCTATGTCATACTGGCGCCTCACCTCCTCGTGGACCTCAAGCTGCCAGGCGCCCGGGCCGCCCACTATGATTTTCACGCCGTGCTCGCGGACAGCCGGGTGGAATACTATCTCGCGGAACTTGATGGCCATGTAGGCTTCCCCGCCGAAGAGCTCCGTGAAGGTAGTGGTGGCGGGCCCTATGCCCAGCGGGTCTGTCTCGTTCACGCCCAGCACACGCGTCTCGGGCCCTATCACGCGGTCTAGGTAGTCCGGGTGGGCCACTATGACCTCGTCCTCGCTGAAGCCGTATTCGAGCAGAGCGGCCTCTACGCGCCTCAGGCCGCAGGGGGCCACCTCCGCCTCGCCATTAGGCCCTACGCCCACGCTGGGGCAGAAGAAGTTGAAGTAAACATAATCTGGCACGAGGCCCTTGGGCACACAGGCGCTGAAGCCCATGAAGATGCCTCCGCCATACTCGCTCATGAGGGTGCGGTCGGCTGTGAGCACTATCTTGTAGCCTCTCCTCCTAGCCAAGCCCTGAGCCCCCAGGCACTTCCCTCTGCCCCTCGCCTTCCCATAAAGCCTTTGCCTTCCCTAAGCTAGCTCCCAGGCGGGCGGTGGGCTCACATGACCAGCCGGTGGGGCCGGGGAGGCTGGCCGAGATGACGGAATACCTACATGCCTCATGGGCTGATATAGAGCGCCTGTGCGAGTCCGTGGCCGAGCAGATAAGGCGCTCTGGCTTCAAGCCGGACCTGATAGTGGCCATCGCCCGTGGCGGCTTCCCGCCAGCCCGCATCCTGAGCGACATCTTGGACGTGAGGCGGGTGGCTAGCATCACGGTCGAGTATTACGCGGCCGTGGGCAAGCATCGGGTCGAGCCCTACGTGGTCTTCCCCCTGAACGCGGACGTGAGGGGGCGGAAGGTGCTCCTCGTGGACGATGTAGCGGACACGGGCCACTCCCTCAAGCTCGTGAAGGAGCTCCTGCTCAGGCAGGGCGCCTCGGAGGTCCGGGTGGCCACGCTCCACTACAAGCCCTGGAGCATCCTCAAGCCAGATTACTACGGCATGGAGACCAAGGCCTGGATCATCTACGCCTGGGAGAGGTGGGAGGCCGTGCGCGATCTAGCGACCAGGTTCGCCCGGGAGGGAAAGGATCCGATGGCCGAACTCGTGCGCATAGGCTTCGATGAGGAATTCGTGCGAAAGGTGCTGGGCTCCAGCTAATTGAGAGGGAGCATTTTTCGATCTTGGTATCAGGTTAGCTATTCCCTTGCCTCTGGCTCTACCACCACGGCCGTCCCGTGCGCTGACATCGCGATCAGACCCTCAAGCAGGCTTGTGGCCTCGAAGTCCACGCCCACGGCCGCGTTGGTGCCCAGCCTCGCGGCCTCCTGCTTGAGCTGCTTGATGACCTCTTCCTTCGCCTTCCTGAGTTCCGAGGCGTGGGTCCTCACCCGTCCTCCCACGAGGCTCTCGAAGCTGGCCACCAGCTTGCCGCTCAGCCCCTCGTCCTGATCACGAGGCCGTGGACCACGCCCAGCACGTGCTTGACCCGGCAGCCCGGCACGGTCGGGGTAGTTACTATGAGTATGCCCTGCTCCATGCTGGCGGTCTATCGTGGAGCGCATAGATGAGCTTCCCCCTAGTTCTCACGGCTGTGTCAAGTCCATTAGGGTCATGCCGAGCGGTGAGCTCCGGCCTAACCCCTCTACCGTTCATCCTCGGTCGCGGTGGAGCCTTACTCACGGGTAGGGCCTGCGCCTCACGAGCCTCGGGAAGGGGATAGCATCTCGTATGTGCTCCAGCCTGCAGACCCACATGACCATGCGCTCCACGCCCAGGCCGAAGCCAGCGTGCTGGACGGTGCCATACCTGCGCAGGTCCAGATACCACTCGTAGTCCGCTGGGTCCAAGCCCTCTTCCTCGATGCGGGCCAGCAGGGCCTCGTAGTCCTCTATGCGCTCCCCGCCACCCGTTATCTCACCGTAGCCCTCGGGCGCCAGGAGGTCTGCCGAGAGCGTTACCTGGGGCCTCCTCGGGTCGGGCTTGTGGTAGAAGGCCTTGGCCGCCTTAGGGAAGTGCGTTACGAAGAAGGGCACGTCGAATTCAAGCGATAGCGCTTTCTCGTGCGTCCAGGTGAGGTCCTCGCCCCACTCTATCTCCACGCCCTTGGCCTGGAGGAGTTCCACGGCCTCATCGTAGGTGAGGCGCGGGAAGGGCGGCTCCACGCGGGCCAGGTCGGCTGGGTCGCGGCCCAGGAAGGCCAGCTCGTCCTTGGCCCTCTCGGCCAGGCGGTGGCAGATGTGCGCAATGAGCTCCTCCTCCACCCTCAGGAGCTCCTCCAGGCCGCAGAAGGGTATCTCGACCTCCAGGTGCCAATACTCCGTGAGATGCCTGCGCGTCCTGGACTTCTCGGCTCTGAAGGAGGGCGCGATGGTGTAGCACTTCCCCACGCTCGCGATGAAGGCCTCCCCGTAGAGCTGCCAGCTCTGCGTGAGGTAGGCCCTGCGGCCGAAGTAATCGACCGGGAAGAGCGTGGCCCCTCCCTCGCAGGCCGAGCTGGTGAGGATGGGGGGCTGCACCTCCACGTAGCCGTGCCCGTCTAGCCACTCGCGGGCGGCCCTCAGGAGCTCCGCGCGGACCATGAGGACGCACCACATCTTCCTGCTCCTTATCCAGAGGTGCCTGTGGTCGAGCAGGAAGTCCGGGCCGTGATACTTCTTCGCGATGGGATAATCCGGCTCGGCCACGCTCAGCACGCGGTAGCGCTCTACCACCAGCTCGAAGTCTCCGGGCGCCCTCCTGTCCTGTCTGATGGTGCCCTCAAGCTCAAGGACGGACTCCACGGGCAGCTTCTCCAGCTCCTCCAGGGCCTTCTCGCCCAGCAGGTCGCGCCTTGCCACGCACTGGAGCCAGCCGGTGCCATCACGCATGATGAGGAACACTATGCCCCCGCTTGAGCGCCTGTTGGAGAGCCATCCCCTGAGCTTAACGCGCTCGCCCACGGTAGAGCCAGATAAGATAGCGCGCACGGTGGTCAGGGGGGCCTCAGGGGAGGTTAAAGCGCTCACCTTTCACTTCCTTTCCCCCATCAGGCGGAGGTGGCATGCCCTAAAAACCCTTCCCTCACCCGCTCCCGTGCTCCGGCTAGCTCGGCAGCCTTAAGGCCGTCCCTCAATCCTTCTTTAGGCCGAGCTCGTAACGCCTGTCCACCATCTCCTCTACCCCAGGGCCAGTGCCCACCAGGGAGACGGGCACGCCCAGGGCCTTCTCCACCTTCAGGACGAACTTCCTGGCATCGGCGGATAGTTCATCGAACTCCCGGGCGCCCGCGCACTCTGGGAAGAGCAGGTCTATCTTCGTGAGGGCCACCTGGGTGGCCCCGTTCAGCATCACGGCCCTCTTGGCTAGGTCGAAGTTGAAGGGGGCCACCCTCCTCATCTGGCCCGCCAGCGGCCCAACGGTCTCTATCTCCACCCAGCCCCTCCGCTCCGCCTCCTCCTGGCTCAGCTCGCCCGGCAGAGGGCCGGGGCTGACCCTCGTCACGAAGGCCTTGAAGACCACTATGACATCGTCCACCTTCGTCGGCCCTATGCCCACGTCAGAGCAGATGGCCGAGGCCGTAACATCCTTGGAGGTAACATATGGGTAGGTGCCGTGGTAGAGCGAGAGAAAGGTGCCCTGAGTGCCCTCAAGGATTACCTTCTTGCCCTCGTCCAGGGCCTGGTTGACCTCAAGGGGCACGTCGGTCAGGAACTCCCTCAGCCTGGGCTCATCGCGGGCCAGCTTCGCCACCCTCATGGCCCTATCGGCGTTACAGGGGCCGCAGCCGGAGCCCATGGTAACTATCTTCTCCCTCAGGTGGCCCTTTCTGTCCATCTCCTTGTGCCTGGGCTCTATGATGGCGCACTGCGGGTCTAGGCCAGCCCGCCCATGCGCCTTCACCATCTCCACCTCCTCTAGGAACCTATCTGGGTCAACGAGGACGCCAGGACCTATCAGGAGCCTACAGCGCTCGTTCACGAAGGCAGAGGGCAGCATCCTCATTTCGTATTTGTGGCCCTTGAACACGACCGTGTGGCAGGCGTTCGGGCCAACGCCCCCTCTCACGGCTAGGTCGATGTTGTCCTTGAGGGCTAGGTAGGATATGACCTTGCCCTTGCCCGTGTCCCCGAAGAAGCCGCACACCACTACTGTGCAGGGCAAGTTCCTCCCCCGCCTCAGGCGCGTCAGCTGGCTAACTTAAAACCCCTTCCCTCACTCGTGCCTACGCCCAGGCTCCCTGAAGGTCCCTGTGGCCAGGAGGCCCGCCAGCGAGGCGAGAGCGCAGAACGCGGCCACGGAGGCTGGTCCCGCCTTCTCGTAGAGGAAGCCACAGGCGGCAGAGCTGGCCGCTATGGCTAGGTCAGCCACCAAGCTCAGGACGGCCGAGAGCCTGCCCCTGAGGGGCCTTGGGACTAGGTCGGCCTCAAGAGCCGAGCTGGCGTTGTGCATGAGATACATGCCCATCCAGAGGATGAGGAAGATGCAGGCCAGGTGCCAGAAGCCCGTGAGGGCCATGTCCTTGGCTAGCGTGAGGAGCAGAAAGGCAATCGCGGTCGTGGAGAGGCCTAGGGCCAGGGAGCTCCGCCTGCCCAGCCTGTCCACCAGGTAGCCCATGGGGAGGACAGTGGCCAGCCACGCGATGCCGCCCAGGAGGTTCAGCCAGCCCCAGGCATCGAGCGAGAGGCCCAGGTAGCTCATCGCGAACGGCTGGGCCACCCTCGTGAAGCCCATGGCCAGGTTGAGGGAGATGGAGATGAGCATGAACTTCCCCAGGCGCTTAGAGGCGAAGCCGAGGGCACCTCTATACTCGCTGAGGAAGTCCCTGAGGGAGGGAGCCTCCCTGACCTCCGTCCTGAGGGTCTCCTTGAGGGCCAGCCTGATGGTGGCGGCCGCCAGGCCAGCGGCAGCCTGCAGCGCGTAGGCTATTCTCATGCCGAGCACGAGGCCGTAGGTGCTGACCAAGTAGATGGCCAAGAGGGGGGCGGGTAGGGAGACGAGCTCGGGCAGGAAGCTCGCGAGCGCAAAGCCGAAGCCGCGCCTCTCTGGCGGCACGCTGTCCGAAAGTATGGCCGAGAGGGCGGGCTGGTAAAGGAGGCAGATGTTGGTTATGATGGCTGCCATGAGTATCCAACGCCAATCTGGCGCCAGCGCGTAGAGGAAGAGAGCGGATGAATACACAAAGGTCATGGAGACCAACACGCGCTTCCGGCCATATCTATCGGCCAAGTATCCGCCTAGAAAGCGGGCCAGCCCTAGGGCGATGGAGGAGGCAGCCGCCATGAGGCCCAGCACGAGCACGCTCGCCCCGAGGGCCATGATATACATCTGCTCATAGACCGTGGTGGCGTGGCTGAAGGGGCTCCAGATGACCCAGCTCAACATCAGCACTAGGAGGTTCCTCCTCACGAACGCCAGCTCCTCCCTGAGCTTGGCCAGCCGCCCTCGCTTCTTCAAGCTCTTGCCCACCCTAGAGCTCGTGGCCTTCCCCCGGCTAAGAGGCGATATAAGCCCTGCCCTGGGCCATCTTAGGCTGTTCAGGGGCCTTAGGCTCTTCACTCTATGGCGTCTAGGATGCGCTTGAGATACTTGAACAACATCACCTTGAAGAGCTGGTCCATGTGGGCGCCCAGGGCCTCCGTCAGCCTGGAGGCCTTGGAGGCCTCGAACCCATAGTCCTCCACCAGGGCCTCCCTCAGCCTCCTCAAGGACATATCGCCCGAGAGCACGGACTTGAGGGCTGACTCCATGAACCTGCTGGCGGCCAGGAGGTAGCGCTCCGAGAGCATGGCCTCCCTGGACCAATCATCGAAGTCCCGGTAGTCGCCCGTGAAGAACCTCACCCAGGTCTCAAGGAGCCTGGTGAGGGCTTCATCGTCCAGCTCCCTCAGGAGCTCCGCGTCCTTCTCAGCGCTCGGGAGCTCCTCCATGATCTTCTCCACGATGGCCCTCGCGCTCCTCTCCGTGAAGCCCATCCGCCTCAGGTCCTTTACCACCTCTGCCGGGTCCTTGCGGGCCAGGCCCTTGATCACGGCCAGCGTGAAGGCCAGCACCTCCCTTATGGCCTCCAAGTCCGTGGAGCCCACCTCCTCCACTATCCTCTTCACGGTCTCGTCCACACTGGCGGGCACGGAGCGCATGATGAGCTCTATGAGCTTCAGCTGCTTCTCCATGGACAACCTCATGAGGAACTTGGCCCCCTCGACCACGTCCCTGTAGGGTATCTCGCTCATGCCCGAGTGCCCGGTCCTCATGGGATTTTATAAGCCTTGCAGAGAACCTTCGTCTGCCTGTTTTGAAGACCCGGGTTCTCAAGGCAAGCATGCCCTGGCGGCTATGAGGTCGGCTAACCACGCCGATAGGGCGGGAAAAATAGGTTTTGATTGGTAGATTTTCTGGCCCCTTAGTCTTCAGGCGCCTATGGCCTTCAGGAACTCGCGCATGAAGGCTGGCAGGTCTGGCCAGGCGCGGCTGGTGATGAGGTTGCCGTCCACCACGACCTCCTCGTCCACGTAGGTAGCGCCCACGCCCTCTATGTCCGGCTTGAGGACCTTGTAGGCCGTCATCTTGCGCCCCTTCAGGTGTTCTGGCACGAGGGCCGTGAGGACGAGCGGGCCATGGCAGATAGCGGCCACGGGCTTGTTGGCCTCGAAGAAGTGCTTCACTACGGGCGCTAGCTCTGGGTAGGTGCGCATATACTCGGGCGCCCTCCCGCCAGGGATGATGAGGCCATCATACTCCTCCGGCTTCACGTCCTTGAAGGCCAGGTCCACCCACTGCTCGCCGAAGCGGTAGCCAGGCTTTTCCGTGTAGGTCTCCCAGCCTGGCTCGAAGTCGTGGACGACGGTGAAGATGGTCTTCTTCGTGGGCGCGGCCACGTGCACCTCCACGCCAGCTTCCTTGAGGCGCCAGAACGGGTAAAATATCTCTTGAGCCTCAACGGCATCTCCCACGATGATAAGCACCTTAGGCATGACCGCCACCTCGGTCCTGAATAGGGCTCGGTTGGGAAAAGCCTTTGGGCTAGCACCTCCCCGGGTGGGGCGAGATGAGGAGGATACTGCTGGTTAACGACGATGGCCCTGACTCGCCCGGCCTGAGGGCGCTTGCCAAGGGGCTGGCTGGCCTGGGGGAGCTCTTCGTGGTAACGCCGGACAGGTGGATAGGCGGGTGCGGGAAGTCCATTACCTTGCTTGAGCCCCTCTGGGTGAGGGAACTCCAGCCCCCAGAGGGCCTGAGGGCTTTCTACACCACGAGCGGCACGCCAGCGGATAGCTTCCTCATAGCCCTGGAACTCCTGGGAGAGGCGCCCGACCTGCTCGTGTCGGGCATCAACCTCGGGCCTAACGTGGGCCTTGAGGACCTGCTCCACTCGGGCACCCTGGGCGCGGCCATTCAAGCGGCCCTGCATGGCGTGCCAGCTCTGGCTGTGTCCTACGGCCCCCTCAGGCCGGGCGCCAGGCCTTCTGGGGAGAAGCTGGCGAGGGATTTGGCCGTAGCTGCTCAAATCGCGGCCAAGCTGGCCAAGGCGGTTCTTGAAGAAGGCATGCCCGATGAGGTGAGCATCCTGTCCGTGAACGTGCCCGTGGGCGCGGACCCGGGGAAGGTGGCCCTCACTAAGCCGCTCGATGTGCCCTTCTGGAAGGCCCTGAGGAACGAGGATGGCTCCTTCATACTCGTGCCCTGGGCTCTGACGAAGCTCCTAGATGCCTCTGAGCACACGGACGTGGGAGCGCTTAGGAGAGGCTATATATCCATTACCCCCATCAGGCTGAGGGTTGAATGCAATTTGAGCGCCCTGGAGGCCTTCCTGGCCAGGGCAGGGCTGGTGGGAGCTTGACCTCCCTGGTGCTCATCTGGTTAGCCCTGGCGACAGGCTTGATGGTCTTCCTCACGGCCGTCAGGCTCCCCCTCAGCCTCTGCATCCTCGCGGCCCTCGTAATCTTCGGCCTCCTCGCTCTCGGCCCAAAAGGCTTTGCCCGCTGCCTGTGGAACGGCCTGGTGGACCTTGAGCTCTGGGACGTGGTGGTGAGCGTGGCCCTGATAGCCGTGTTGGGGACCGTAATGCGCGAGCTCGGCCAAGTGGATGACATAACGGGCGGCCTCCGCGCCCTGGGCCTGGAGGGCAGGGGCCTCATAGCCGTGGGCTCCGCTACCTTCGGCCTCCTGCCCATCCCTGGCGGTGCCGCTCTCTCGGCCTCACTCGTGGAGGAGGAAGGGCGCTCCCACGGCATGGACGCTAGGGGGCCAGCTATCGCCAACCTGCTCTTCAGGCACCTCAACTTCTTCGCCTACCCGCTCTCGCCCACCCTGATACTCCTCGCCAGCCCGAGGATGTTGAACGTGAGCATCTACCTGCTCATCGCCGCCCTCCTGCCGGCCGCTCTGGCGCACCTGGCCGCGAGTTACGTGGTCTCCTTCTGCCGCCTACCGCAGGCAGGCCCGAGCGAGAAGAGGGAGCCCGAGGCGCCTGCCAGCAAGGGAGGGGCCTTCCTCAAGCTGATGAGGGGGCTGGCGCCCATCCTAGTGGCCCCGGTGCTCAATGCCCTCGGCCTCAGCCTCACGCCAGCCGTCTGCGGCTCCCTGCTGGCCTCCCTCCTGTTGGCGCACAGGAGGGATAGGGAGGTGTTGGCGAGGGCCGCTAGAGGGCTGAGGAAAAGCAAGGCCCACAGCCTAGCCGTGCCCGTGCTCTTCGCCCTCTTGTTCAGGGATGCCTTC
>Ga0190367_1001727_pt1 | contig 12183 bp, 16 predicted proteins | sample 4872181011_MG_FD_171838 | JGI IMG/M metagenome (GOLD analysis project Ga0190367, IMG submission 171838) | Hydrothermal vent microbial mat bacterial communities from Southern Trench, Guaymas Basin, Mexico - 4872-18-10-11_MG | ecosystem: Environmental > Aquatic > Marine > Hydrothermal vents >... | reverse complement strand
GTTTTTGATGTCCATGCTAAATTTAAAGAACATAAGGGAAGCTACAATGTTCCCAAGGGATAGAAACAGATTATTACCATGACCTCAGTCCGTCGTGAAATCATCACAAGTCAGACTATCGGGGAATCATCATCGGTTAAATTAAGTATCTTACATCCTTCAAAAATATGTTATGATTGCATCTGCACCTGGTAAAGTTATACTGTTCGGGGAGCATGCTGTGGTTTACGATAGGCATGCATTGGTTTCTGCCATAAACTTAAGATGTTATGCAAAGGCAGAGAAACATAGCAATATAGTAATTGAATCACCCCTTGCTAAGACTGGATTGGATTTCAAGAGGCATCCGTACATAAGCTGGGCTATAAAAAGATTTTCGGAAATGAAACAAGTTGATGGTGTTTATATAAAAATTTGGAGTGAAATTCCCATAGCTTCTGGATTGGGTAGTTCTTCTGCTGTAACTGTAGCTGTTTTAAAGGCCTTAAGCTTACTTTACGAAGTTGATTTAAGTGATGAAGAAATATTTGAGCTTGCCAGAAGGGTTGAATTGGATGTTCAGGGTTTGGGAAGTGGAACAGATCCTTTCATCTCAACATTTGGAGGAACATGGCTAATTCCAGAGAGGAGGAGAGTGAGGGCAAAAAAGATAGATTTGACTGTTATATACACGGGTAAACCTTCCATAACTTCGGAAATGGTTAAGAAGGTTGCAAGGTTAAGAATGGAACATGGAGATGTTATCGATAGAATATTTGATGCCATAGATTCTATAACACTCTATGGAGTTAAATGCATTGAGAATGGTGATCTTGAAAAGCTGTCATTCCTTTTCAGGGCAAACCATCTACTTCTAAAAGCTATAGAGGTCAGTTGTAATGAGATAGATGACATTATCGAAAAACTTGAAAAAATGGGTATATTTGGAAAAATAACTGGTGCTGGTGGTGGAGGTAGTGTTATAGCACTGGGAAATGTTATCTTAGATGGTTATAAGTGTTTTGGAGTATCTTTGGATGCAGAAGGTGTTAGAGAGGAAAAGGTTTAAATAACCCGTAATGAACTCAGAAGAAATAAATTGGGGGATCGAGATTGGCGGAGATAACGGAAGTTAGAATATATAAGACAAAAGGGGATGGAGTAGTAAAGGCATACGCTTCTGTAAGCCTAGACAACGAGTTTGTTGTGAAAGGTTTGAAAGTTGTAGAAAATGAGAAGGGAGTTAGAGTTTTGATGCCAAGTAGAAAGGCTAAGGATGGAAGCTATCAGGATATATTCCATCCCATGAGTAAGGAAGCAAGAGAGAAGATTGTTGATGCTGTATTGAAGGCTTATAGGGAACAAATATAGAGATGGGTAATAAAGCTGACAAATTTTTTAAAAAGTTTAAAACATTTTTATTAAATTTAAAAATTTATTCTCAAATAACAGATTTATCTTCTGTATCTAGGAGATACTTTGTCATTGGATATTTCGATGGTGTTTTAACTATTATGGGATTTGTTGTTGGAGCACATTTAAGTGGAAAGGTAACTAGTGAATTGATGATTGGTGCTGGATTTGCCACAGCTCTAGCTTTAGCTATTTCAAGCGGTTTCGGTGCATACGAAGCTGAAATTGTTGAACAACATATAAGAAAGAGGGAAATTGATAAAGCAATGCTTAGAGAGGTAGGAGGTATTATAGAATCTGCCCATAAAGTAGCCATTTACGTTTCGGCTTTTGTCCATGCAGTAGCACCTCTTGTAGGAGGTTTAATCCCCATATTACCATATCTAATTTTTACACCAGATGTAGCATATATTTATTCACTGGCAATTGGTTTTGTTTCACTCTTCATTGTAGGATTCGCTTTTGGAAAAGTTGCAAAGATGAACGTAATAATTTCTGGACTCAAATTCGTTTTGGCAGGATTGCTTACACTCATAGCTGTAACAATTTTACATCCTATAGCGTAACAATCATCACTTATTCATTTCCTCCTTTACAATTTCCTCTACAACCTTTATAGCTTTAGGTATAGCATTTTCAACAGATTTCGATAATCCAATTCCAAATTCTATAACTTCTGGTTCAACACAGACAAATTTGATCTTGGGCAGTTTGTAGTTCAATCTGCAAAACTTTATTGCCTCTATTAAACCTATATCATGCAAGCTGATCAAGTTTTTTTCCCTAAAATCTACATCATCAAAATCGAAAACGTATATTTCACCGGGCTTTCCATTTCCTTTCGCAACATCTACAACTATACAGAGATCGTAACCTTCAATATAGTTCAAAATTTGAATCCCCAATGTTCCCAATTCGTAAATATCTATGGGTAATTTTTTCTCCTTCAATCTTTCTACAACTCTCACTCCAAAGCCATCATCTCTCATCAGAATATTACCAATTCCTATTACAACTATTTTCATTTGCAATCCCTAAACTTCAATTTCATAAAATTAGAAAAAAGTATAATTTAATAAAAATTATTCCTCCAAAACTCTTTCTTTTCTCTTACCAGTAAACATCGATAGCAATACTCCGAATATTGTTACAGCGTACATATGCATGAACATTACCAAGCCGAAGAGATACATTCCAAGTCTATGAATAGCTCTTAGAAATGTGTAGCCGTCCATTTGTCCAGCTGGATTAAAACAATTACCTACTGCCTGAGCAAAGTCTACGACTGGTTTCATTTGCTCAGGATAATACATTGCAAATCCAGTTATTCCCATAAGAAGAGCCAATAGGACGTAAATCCACCAGACCATCACTTGAGTAGGTATTATCTTTTCGATGTAATCCCTCTTCTTCAAACTGTAACCTCTTGGATCTTTAACATGTGGACCTAAGAAGCACCAAGCCAAACCCTCTCTCCAGAGGAATTTTATACTGTAGGGTATTCTACCCAAAGATATCCATTTCCACTCCTTTGCAATCATGTAATATCCGAACATGCCCCAAAGACATCCAAAGATGAAAGCTACGATTATGTGTATCATCAAAACGTTTTCTCCAAATATCTTAACACCGTAAAGTCCTCCAAGTTCCATTCCACTCAAAGCTAAAAGAATTCCCGTTATCACTATGCTCCAATGCACAACTCTAATAAAAATTGGGTGACGAAGGACTTCAACGTACTTCATTTTCTCACCTTAAGCTCTATTGTATGTACGCCACAGGCAATGCATGGGTCAAAGCTTCTTACAACAGCTAAAGCCAATGATGTGTTGTACTTAGCTCCATTGACATATTCTAAGTTAACTTCTGCAAGTCCGAGTGGAGATATGGCATTTGCAAGTGCATCTCCCCACTTCATTCCAAGCACATCTTCTTCTGGCCATAGCAGATTGCAAACTTCTGGAACACTCATATTTGGTAACCAGCAACCTTCTAATGCCTTTTCTACTGGTCCCGGATTTCCAAAGTCATCTCTTGGCCCTAAATTCCATGTCGAAGGCACTACACAGCAGTAGTTTGCAATTACTTTGTTCTTTATCCTAGTGTAGTGTAATAAAGCACCTCTTGGCGCTTCCCACAGTCCCCAACCTTCTCCTTCATTTGGCACATACTTGTAGTCAGGTATTTTTGGATTTACAATAGGATATTCGCTTGCATAATCCTTAAGCTGTACAGCCCACTCCATAATCTTAGTAGCATACAACAATGCCTGAACAATTCTAGATGCAACTCTGTCAATTACAGATCCTTTCGGATTCATTACACTCCATTCAACTTTGACACTTTCCTCAGTTACTGGATTTGTCAATTCAATCTTCCAATTCAGACCATAAGTTACAATCATTCTTGCCAAAGGCCCTACTTCATGAACCTTTCCTTCGTATCTCGGTGCTTTCGCCCATGCATAAGCATTTGGCTTATCTTTCCATACAACATCGTTTGTCATCTCAACTTCCCATGGTTTCTTACCACTTATTTCATCCTTGTATCTTGAATACTTGACATATTCGACAATTTTGTCTCTCTCAAGTGGCTTTAATTCACCGTTTTGCCATGATCCAGAATGTATAACAGCAGATCTCCTAAAGCTTGCTTCTCCATCCTGTGCTCTAACCCAATCTTCATAATTCTCAGGATCTGGGAATATACCGTAACTCAAAAAGTTACCCCAACTTGCACCAATATCTGCAAAAGCTCTGTGCTCTATCCCAAGAAGTTCACTCAATCTTTCACTAACAATTTCATTTCTCTCTTTAATAGCCATTAAGTCTTTTAGAGCTACATTTGCACACCATTCCCATATTTCTGTAGCCTTTGTCAAAGTTTGAGCAATTCTATCTCCAGTGGGCTTTACAGTTACACCACCTGGATATTCACTCATATGGTGTGGGAATTTACCTCCCCATAGAGCAACAATCTCATTTGCCTTTCTCTGAATATCTATACACTGAGCATAACTTGAACCCAATCCCAATGTTCTAATTCCTTCCTTACCCAATGCGGGAGGAACCATTGGAGGATATTTACAAACTATGCCAATTTCTGGCCCAACAAGTAGATAAGTGTGTATAAGATGGTCGTAGACATAATATGCAGCCTGAATTATGTTTCTTATCAGAACGGCTGTGGGTGTTGGAGTTACATTGTAAGCATGATCCAAAGCCTGAACAGCAGTTTCACCATGTGGTGCGGGGCAAACACCGCAAATTCTCTGTGTTATATAGAATGCATCTCTTGGATCTCTACCCCTCAATATTATCTCGAAACCCCTAAACAAGTTTGTATGGCTGTAAGCCTTGTCAACAACTTCAATTTTCATCTTACCAGTATCTATCTCCTTAGTTTCCATTGTAGCTCCTAAATGACCTTCAATTCTCGTAATTGGATCCACCCAAACCTTCGCCATAAATCATCACTCCTCCTTCCTCTTATGCTCCCTATATCCCAAATGCCTTACAGCATGAATACCAATACCTATCAAAGTTGCACCCAATAATCCGGCACCAATTGTTTCTGCACCGACTCCAAGAACTCTGGGCAATTCAGTAACTTCAGCATAGAATGGTGAGAATTTGTCTGGCCATCCGGGTTCTGCACAACCAATGCAGATGTTCGTTTCAACACAATAACTCGTTCCATTATTCCACTTCCTTATTGCACAATCCGTATTACAAATGGGGCCTTTGCACCCCATCTTAAACCTGCAACCCTCTTCTCCCGGCTTTGTTATGAATATTCCCCTATCATAGTATGGTCTGTATGGGCACAACTCTTTATGCATATTCCTTCCAAAGAAAACTTTTGGCCTTCCATATTTATCAAGTTCTGGTACAACACCAAGCATAAGACTTGCAAGTGTTACAACAATATGATCTGGATGCGCTGGACAGCATGGTATGTTTATGACAGTCTTATTTATACCAACTTCATAGAGAAACTCTTGAACACCCTTTGCACCAGTTGGATTTGGTTCGCCATCCCAAGGTTTTGCACCTGGAATTCCTCCGTAAGTTGCACATTGCCCCACAGCTACTATGTAATCTGCTATTTCTGCAGCCTCTCTTAAATGGTCTCTGAAATCTTTTCCATGAATTGTACAAAAGCCCTCATCCTGCACAGCTCCCTCTACAATCAATATCTTAGCCCTCTTAGAATTCTTCCACCTCTCTTTTAACTCTTCAGCTAAGGTTCCAGATGCAACATGAATAGTTTCCATGTAGTCTGGTAGGGCAATTGGTAGTCCAGAATTTCCTACTAGAACTTCTGTCAGTATCTGTACCAAATCTGGATCTGCGGATTGTGCAAAAGATATTGTACAACCTGTACAAGCTGCACCGTTTAGCCAGCAAATATGCCAATAGTCCTTTACTTCTTCGAGAGCTTTAACCAAATCAGCTTTGTATGTTGTCAGAAAAGCACTGGCACCCATTGCACCAACGAGCTTTAGAAAATTTCTCCTACTCAACTTCATAGAACCACCTTGAAATATGTCCTAAATGTAATATTTAAGCTTTTTTCTTAATGAAGATATAAAATTATTATTTTGCATTGTATCAGTAACACAGTTTATGAGCATTTAAAAATTATATTTAAAAATATTAAAATAATTTATTCAATCTCCGAAGCTTTCAATACATCCATTAAAGTAATAATCCCTTTAATTTCACCACACTCTACAACTGCCAATCTTGCTAAGTTTAAGTTAGTCATAAGTTTCGCTGCAGTTTTAACGCTTTCATTTGAATTCACACATACAATAGGCTTTGTGGCAATGTCTCCTACCCTAACTTCGCTAGGTTTTAAATCCTTAGCTATAACCCTGTAAACTATATCCCTCACGGTTATTACACCGTAGCAGTCATCTTCATCTTTAGGTTCAACTATGAGGGATCTAATTCCCTTTTTAAGCATAATTTCTATGGCTGTTTTAACACTCTCTTCAGGCTTTATTGTAACTACATCTCTCCAAATCAAATCTTTCACCTTCAAACGCATCACCCCAGCATGTATTCAAACATTTTAGCAGAATTGTGTATATTTTCAACTATCCTGTATAGGTAAGATTCCACTTCCTTTAAAAATATAAAAAGCTCAGTACTACAACCTACTAAGGATTTGACAAAATTCGCATGCTCACGTTCAAACTCCTCCTTAAGTTCAGTTATCTTTTTTACAACATTGCGAACATTCTCTACCTCCGACTTTGCAAAAGCCTTGGCCAAGATACTTTCCAAAACGCTGAAGAGTTCATCGTATTTTTGCACAATCTTAGGGACAATTTGAAGGATTTGTTTGAGTATTGTAATTTCAACATTCTTGATGTAAAGCAGGGTAACAAGATCCTCACATGTGTTGATGATGTTATCTTGCAGAGTTATCAAATTCAAAAGCTTATACTTGTCTACAGGTATCATCACGTCTGAAACTTTCCTCATAATAATATCCTTAAGCTTGTCAGCCTCTCTTTCAATCTCTTTAACCTTATCAATGATCTTTGGATCTCGATTTTCGAAGAATTCCATCATAAGCTTCATGGCTTCTATGCACAGTTTTTCATGTTTCTTTAGATCTTCGAATGGAGAATATCCAAACACATCATAAACACTTCTGAAGAACCTCATAGATACTTCTCCAAGAGCAAACTAAGCTTTCTCCTAATCTGTGGTGTTATGTACTCTTTTTGGGTTGTTATTGCGAATTTCAGAGCATCTTTACATGGACAATTTCTCTCCTCTGGTATTCTCGGAATTAACTTTTTCAGCATATTTTTCACCCTCTCCTCACTCTTTGCCATGTTCTCTAAGACTGTAGCAACATCCACCTCTTCCTCCTTCCAAACATCGTAATCTGTTACCGTAGCTATTGTTAGATAGCATATTTCAGCTTCTCTTGCAAGTTTAGCCTCTGGTAAAGCAGTCATTCCTATTATATCAAATCCCAATGTTCTATGCACTTGGGATTCAGCTTTTGTAGAGAACTGAGGCCCTTCAATGCAAACATAAATTCCTTTCTCATGAAATTCATATTTCAAATCCTTTAAGACATCTATAGCTAAATTCCTCAATTCAGGACAGAAAGGTTCAGCAAAGCCAACATGAACTACTATATCTTCAAAGAACGTGTTAGGTCTAAACTTTGTCTTATCGTAAAGTTGATCTGGTATGACTATATCTAAGGGCTTTATATCATCCTTTAAAGAGCCAACAGCACAGACACTTATAATTCTTTCAACTCCAATCTTTTTTAGAGCGTATACATTTGCTCTGTAGGGAACATTTGTCGGTGAAAAGATATGTCCCTTTCCATGTCTCGGAATGAAAGCAACTCTAATTCCCTCAAGCTCTCCAATTTTTATTGAATCAGATGGCTTTCCGAAAGGAGTATCCAAATCTATTTCTCTAACATTTTCCAAGTTCAATCCTTCATATACTCCAGTGCCCCCTATTATAGCTATTCTTGCATTCATGAAATTCATTGAAGACCTTTAGTAAAAATTTTTTCGATTCATTTTAGTTTATAGTACGTTTTTCCGTTCATTTCAAATTTTTCTATAATATCTTTCATCTCCATCATTTTCAAAACACTTTCAAACCTTCCCGGATTAGTAATATCCAAGTATATTGGATCGATCTGAAATTCCTCATATATTGCGTTCTTTATTTCCCAGACAGTCCAGAATTCTTTATTTTTCATAACAGCTTTGACAAGGCTGGACAAATCTTCGAATATGTTCCAAGGAAATATAACCCAAGAAAAACCCTCTATATATTCTCCGAAATAGTTCGGTATGAATTTAGATGTTGAAATGACAAGCAAACTTGCAGTTTTAACATCTCTTGCACTTTTTTCTACGATTTCTTTTGCTTTTATCATACTTTTACCTGTATTGACAAGATCATCAACTATTAGAACTTTATTTCTATACTCAAGATCAACATCTTCCAAGACTTTCAATTCCCTTCTGTCGTATCCTATGTACTGCTTTATACCTAAAGAAACAAGTTCATCCAATCCAAGAATATCGCAGAGTATGGTACCTACAAACCATCCTCCCCTTGCAATTGCCACTATTGTATTTGGCTCGAAACCATCCTCAACTATCTGCTCCGCAACTTTCCTACAAAGCTTATCTAGATAATCCCAATTCGTTATAACACACCTCATAACCTTATCACCCTTTTAATATATTCAGGTGGAATTTCTTTTGCTAAAGCTATGAAATCATTAGCTTTAACAATTCTTATTCCATCTTCTCTAGCTTTTCTTGCGTCAATTTCAAGAATTATTGGTTCATCAGTCCTCAACCTCGCAACTTCCTCACCTTTCTCAATTGTAGTAGATAGATGAACGTAAGTATGATTGACTGGCCTTATTCCAACTTCAAGAAGTCTTTGAGCCTCTTCCTCACTCGTTCCATAGTATAATTTATCCTCCTCCGCCATCGGATAATCTTTCAATTCAACATTAATACTGTGACCATATTTGGCCCTTATTTTTCCATCTCTAAATTCGTATCTACCTTTTGAATCCGAATAAATCAAAGCTTTTACTATCCATCTGTTTGCCCACCTAAACTTTCTCCTAACAACTCTAACGAGGCTATCAAAGTCAACCCATCCATTTTCATCAATATTCAATCCAAATCTGTCTGGGAAGTGTCTGAGAATTCCAGAAATGAATCTACCTAACTTCTCAACCTTTTCCTTCTCCAAAATTATTTCTCCCTTCTTACCGCACTGACAAAACTCTCCTCTGTAGAATCCATGTACTGGACAGAATCTTATTTCTTCCATCCGATCACCCTCGCGAAATGTATTGTAGTAGCAATAACGCCCATAGCTGTGCAAGTTTCCAAATTAACACCCCTTCCAGTCACTTCAAAGTGATATCTTGCCTTCTCCATCAAATCTTTAGGTAAACCTTTCCTACCCAATCCTATCAGAAATGTTGTAGACCTCTTACTTATAACCCTTACCATCTCTTCAAAACTCAAAGCCTTTTTACTATCTGGATTTGGTGTTGTAGCAATTAAGTCTCCAAAGTGTGCATGGAATTTATCAATAAGATGTATTCTGTTTTTTTCAAGCAAACTGTAAGCATAATCTGGATATCCTATTGTAGTGTAATTTACGACATCTTCTATAAGTTCTCTAACATCTTTCCAAAAAGGAAAATCATAGAGTGCTAAATGAAAATTGTAAGCATAGCATAGCGGTATAGCCCTTGCAATACTCCTTAGATGAATCTCATGAAGTTTCAGCTTATCATACGTATTCACTAAGCACAGTACTATCACATCATAGATAATTAACAAAATATTAAAAATTCTGCCGATCTTCTTCAACACAATGGATATAATAGTGGTTGGTGTTGGGGGTCAGGGAATTCTAACATGCTCAAATATTCTTGCTAGGGCAAGTATGAATGCTGGATTAAATGTTATAACTTCGGAAGTGCATGGAATGGCTCAAAGAGGTGGAAGTGTGGAAGTGCATGTTAGGATAGGTGATGTACATTCCCCTCTAATACCTCTTGGCTCTGCAGACTTCATGATAGCTTTAGAACCTGTGGAAGCTTTGAGAAAATTGGAATTTATCGGAGAAAATTCAAAAGTAATTATTAACATAAAACCAATAGTTCCAGTAAGTGTTACACTAGGAATTGCTGAGTATCCCAAGGTTGAAAGAGTAATTGAAATTATTGAAGATTTTGCCAGTAAAGTTGTTCAGATTGATGCCATAGAAATTGCAGAAAGAGCTGGAGATGTAAGATGTGCCAATGTGGTAATGCTTGGTGCATTTGCCAAACATACAAAAATTTTCAAACTTAAAGAAATTGAGCAAGCAATTAAAGATGTTTTACCTGAGAAAATTCATGATATAAACATTCGAGCACTGAAACTCGGTTACGAACATGCGTAAAGTTTATACGTCATAATGGTTTATTAATTCCAAGGGCTCGTGGTCTAGGGGTTATGACGTCGCCCTGACGAGGCGAAGGTCCCCGGTTCGAATCCGGGCGAGCCCATTAATGTTTCTTTTTCATGTAACTTTTTATGGCATCATTGACAATTCTCTCGAACTCTGACAGGTCTCTCTCTGCACTTATCAGTATATCTTCAATTATTTTCACAACCTTCTTAATATCGACATCCCCTTCGATCACAAGAACTTCCTTCTCTTTTCTCAACTTAGCATCAATTCCTCTTTCTCTAAGCCTTTTCTCTATTGCGGAAAATGCTACCGGCGCACCTTTATAAACTAATATATCATCTCTCCCATATCCTCCAACTTCAACATCAACAGGTTTCAATTTGTTCCCAACTATTTCAAACATACTTAGACCCTCTTAAGTTTTGATATGAAAAATCCCGTGCAATCGTGTAGATGGGGGAAAGTTCTAACAACCTTATCCCAAAATGGAAATACTTTACCTCTGAAATTTCTAATTCCTCTAACACCTATAAGAGGTTTGACTTCCTCAACTTTGAAGAATTCTGAAGCAAACATAACATTTTCCTCATTCTCATCGAATGTTATGGAGCATGTTGAATAAACTGCAATCCCCCCACTCTTAAGATTCTTAAAAGCGTTTTTTAGCATCTTCCTCTGAACTTTTATCGTTTTGTAATACAACTCTTCATTGAATCTCCACTTAATACAAGGATAATTTCTGAAGCTACCCGTTGAAGAGCATGGAGGATCAATTAGAACTCTATCAACATCCCCCACTCTAATTTTACATCCATCTTTCAACCTATAAACAATATTCTTAACTCCTAACTGCTTCATCTTAGCCTTCATCCTTTCCAACCTCTCTGCTGAGTTATCCACCGCAATTATAATACCTCTGTTTTCCATCATACTTGCTATATGACTTGCTTTTAAGCCAGGAGCAGAAGCCAAATCCAAAATAATTTCATCTGGTTGAGGATTTAGAACATGGGCAACGTAACAAGATGCCAAATCCTGTATGACGTACTTTCCTTCTTTGTGCCATTCTAAAACTGATGGATGCCTTTCATATCTAACAATTTTAAAAACTTCTTCCAATGGTGTTTCTTCCAATTCAGCAAATTTCTCCAAATACCTTCTGACACCTTCAATACTAGCTTTCAACTCATTAACCCTAACGTATATCCTCTGCCTCTCATTGTTAGCTTCCATCAACTTTAATGCATCTTCTCCCAACAAATCGAGTGTATATTTCACAAACCATTCTGGATGCCAATATTCGAGAGAAATTCTCCTTATTCTACTCATCTTTTTCAATTTACCCATGTAATCAAATTTTTCTGCCCTTCTAAGAACTGCATTTGCGAGAGATGCAAATTTTAAGTTAAATCTCTCCTTAACTATTCTAACTATTGAATCCGTTGCCAAAGCTGGATGAACTCCCTTAAAGTGCATTTCGTAAACTCCCACTCTGAGAAGGTTTTTGAAGAGAAGATTTGACTTATGGAAATCCCTAAAAACTGAACTCAAAATGAAATCTATCAAGTTTAACCTCTTTTCAATTTCGAAAACATAAGCATGAACTGAATTCCAAATAGAATTGTCATCAATTTCGTTTAAACAAATCTTTATTGCCTCTTTCTCCGATAACTTTGTTTCTTCTATAATTTTCAAAACTTCTGCAACTAACTCTTGCGTATATATCATATTTAAATTACAACCATTTGAGCATGCCAGCAATCTCCAATCTTTAAAACATTCTCTCTATCAATAATAC
>Ga0190367_1001725_pt1 | contig 12192 bp, 17 predicted proteins | sample 4872181011_MG_FD_171838 | JGI IMG/M metagenome (GOLD analysis project Ga0190367, IMG submission 171838) | Hydrothermal vent microbial mat bacterial communities from Southern Trench, Guaymas Basin, Mexico - 4872-18-10-11_MG | ecosystem: Environmental > Aquatic > Marine > Hydrothermal vents >... | reverse complement strand
CTCCACACCTTCATTCAGGAGGCTCTTCGCTTCCTCCGTCGTGATTTCGCCACGCTCAAGCATCTTTGTGATTTTGCTAACTGCCGACCACTCTCGGTATGCCTCGTCAAGTTCTCTGCGCAGTCGCTCCAACTTTCTCGCCTTCGCCGCCGTGAGCTTGCGGTATTCCCAGAGGAGATGCCGTCGCTCCACATCCCTTTCCTCCACATCCTCACGAGCCATTTCCTCACGCTCACCTCCAATTAGAGCATACACTAATTGAGTATTTAAATATATCACTCATTTAAAGAAAAATTTAAAATAAGCGTTGATTTTTTAAGGTCTTATCTGCGGGGGTGAAGTCTTCTTACTATGATGATTCCGTCTTCCTTATAAACAAGATACGCCTTTTCCTTTCTAACACCACAAGGGTTCTTATATCTGAGCAATATGTGTGCGATTGCAGTTGCACACATATCTGCGATGCTCAGCAATTTCTCCTTCATACGAGAGTCCTTGACATCAGAGAGATGCTTGCTCATTTCTCCCTATTCTTCTCTTCTCGCCGCCTCTTTATCTCTTCTATATCTTCTTTATAGCACAAAATTCTGCCCCGCTCATCACGAATATGCCTGATTTTGACGCCAAAGTAGCCGTCCTTAATCGCCTTGCGAATTGTTCCATCACTGACGCCGAGCATTTCCGCCGCCTCTTTCACTGTCAGAAATCCTGCCTTTCTCTCCGCTTCAGATGATAAAGACTGTATTTTGCTCTCAACTTCCATCGCTATGTCGTCATAATGACCTCTCTCAATGTCATCAAAGAGTTCTTCAAGCCTCTCTGCGAGCTCTATGTAGCCTTGACCACGCAATTTTGCGAGAACTTCCCTCTCTTTGCTCTCAATCTCCTCCATCTGCTTCTGAATGCCTTTCTTGTATAATCGCCTATACTCGTCTTTTATAGGGTCGTATTCATCGCCTCTCAGTATGCGATTGTATTTCATCGCAAGAAATCGGATTTTAGCAGGTGTGTCGTAAATCCTCAACGCCTCTTCCACGAGAATGCCAATCCACTCTGAAATAGAGAAGTCTGCTGTGATTCTTTCTTCTAATATTGCGAGTGTTTCCTTTCTCAAACGACAGTGCCGACGAACCTCAAACGGAGAAAGAGGTTTTGTTCTTGATTCTTTCTGTAAAGTGTCTTTCAACCATCTCTTTCTCTTGTGAACTTTCGCCTCCAGTATCGTCTTCCTCATATTCGCTCCCCTCAGGAGCGTCTTCTTCCATCCAACAGAACGCTCTGAATGTGCATGATGAACAAGGATACTCAAAGGGATGATACTCATCGGGAATCTCTGGCACTTCCTTTGAGTTCATGACTTTCATCACTGACGAAAGCCTCTCCGTCAGCATATACAAATCACGCTCATAACTCAAGTAAGAGGTGACATCATACGCTTTCACAAGCGGATTTTTCTCGTTTGAGAAGCCACGATTCACGAAAAGAATGTATGCACGCTTGACTTCGTAATTGTTGAGGTTCAGCAGCACATTATAAAAGCGCACTTGGTCTATGTAGTGCGAATAGTATTTCTGAAGATGCTTCTCTGATGGAGGCACGAAATTCACAAACTTCTTTTCAATGAGAGTGCCTTTCTCATATTCATCAACAGAGCCGACCACATAAACTTCATGAAATTTATGAAATAGCAGAAGTTCATGATTGCGTGTCAGCACGGAAGCAGAATGCAATGCATGTCCTTCCCACATTCTCAGCACGCTTTCAATGCTCGCATTCGCTTGCGAGTTCAACTGATAGAAGAAGTAACGCATGCACGGATTGATTAAATCTGTCACATGCACTATTATGTTTCCTCCTCTGACGACTTCCTCTGGAACTTCCCTCTCCGCATCAACAATTCGCTTACAGACTTGCAGAAATCTTCGCTCAATATCCGCTGCTCGCATCACAATTCACCTCTTCTTGCTTTTGTTCTTCCCTTTTTCAACCTTCTTTTCCTCCTTCTCTTCCTCTTTCATTGACATCTTCTCATCTTCAAGCATGTTTCGCAGCAGCATGACCTTGCGCTCCATCTCATTTATCTCATCTATGAGGTCTTGACGCTCAAGAAAGCGGGCTTCTCTGCGCATCTCTATCAGCGACAGATGTATGTCCTCCAGTCTCTTTACAATGTTCTCAAGCAGAAAGCTCTTGCCTATGTCCTTTATTTTCTCAAACATCTTGCCGATGTCCTCACCCATTTATTATCACCCTCCTCTGTTTTGGCACTATTGTTATATTATGCTTTCTAATTAAATCTCTGTAAATGTTGCGTATTGAAACTTCACTGATGCCCGCTGCCTCCGCAACCTCTTTCTGCGTCACATGCTTCCCACATAAGAACGCCGCCACATATATCGCCGATGCTGCGACCCCTAAAGGGTTTTTCCCGCCAATCACATCTTTCGCTGTTGAAAGAATGTGCTGAGCGATAGCACACACATCTCCACTGAGTCCGAGAGAGGAGCATATAACAGGGATAAAATCAGAGGGCGACAGAGGACGAAGTTGTATGTTCAATGCACGCAATATGCTCTTATATGTGTGCGATATTCTCCGCTTTGGAACTTTTGAGACTTTAACAATATCATTTAAAGAGCGAGGAATGCCATTCCTGCGACAGACAATATAAATGACTGAAGGAACGATGCTGTCAGCACCTATGTATGTAAGTTTTTTCTCTGTTTCTTTGCTTGAAAGAATTTCTCGCAGCATCTTTGCTGCCTCTTCTCTTAAGAATTTCGGAATGCCGAGAGCGGAGGAGATGCGTTCCAATTCAATCAGTGCATAAATCATCCATGACTCTTCCGCAGATGTCAGATGCGTAATCGTTCTGTGCTTCATCATGCGGGGAGGAGTGCCTAAACCCTTGTCGTGAATTCTGTAAGTTTCGGGAGCTCCGCACCGTTCTCTTTCCTCTCTCTCCCTCTGCGAGAAGTATCGCCATTCTGGTCGTGTGTCTATTAAGGCGTCTTCTATGACGAGACCGCAGTCCTCGCAGTAGCACTCCCCTCTCCCATAATCCCATACTAAATTCTTTGAGTGGCATTCAGGACACTCCATCTCTATTTTGAGAGGAGTTTTCGGATGATTTATAACTTTCGTTTGATTAAAATTTTCTTTCAATTACCGTGAGAGGATGAAGGGATTTCGCTCAATGTCTTCTTCCTCCAAGTATCTGAATTTCGTGAACTCTATGGAATTCCCCCAGTTCAGTCGCTTCTTCGCTATTTTGATGTATTCAGAGTTTATTTCTATGCCTATGCAGTTTCTCCCCAAATTACGAGCTGCCACCATAGTAGTTCCTGAGCCGAGAAATGGGTCAAGAACTATGCCAGAACGCCATTTGTCATCTCCCTTGCACTCGCATGATGTCCATCCTACCGCCTCTTTGTAGTAGTAGCCAGTCCCTTCTCTCTTCTCTCTTTCGGACACGGAGGGCGTATCTTTCCTCCTCCTACCGCCTGTTTTTATGAATTCGCCCTGCACAACTATTCTTTCTCTTATGAAACCGCAGTAGCGACATATTTCGGGGGGACATGATGCTCTCACAAGCAACTCTGCGAGTTTCGTCGGAAAGACTGCGAAGTGTGCATCTGGGAAAGGCTCTGTCGGGAGAACCCACATATCACCTGGGTTCTTTCCGAGAGGATGCTTTGAGGCGTCCCACTCAAAACCGCTGTATGTGGGGTTGCCGTAGCCTCTGTGCTTGTTAGTTGCGTTTTTTGATTTCGCACTCGGATATTTGTGAGGAATCCTTATAGCGTCCAAATCAAACCAGTATTTCTTGCTTTTGACAAACATGAAAACAGGCTCGTATGTGTTAGTCAGTCTGTCTCTGACGCTGGAGGGCATGTGATTAGGCTTATACCATATTAAAACATTTCTCAAAATCCATCCCTGCTCCTCAATCATGCGTATTGCGAGTCTGTAATTCTGCAAAAGCAGGCACTTTTCAGGCATATTATCGTGGAAGCGTCCTTCATGCCTCACCGTTCTGCCCGACCTCTTGCCGTAATCGCTGCTGAGATTGTCGTAATTTGTGATGCCTTTCTTGTTTGAATGCGTTGATTTCGCAGAGTAGCTATCCCCGTGAACCCAAAACATCACGCCTGTCTTCTTAAGCACTCTTTTCAGTTCTGCGGTAATCTGAAGAATGTGCTTAAGATACAAATCAAGAGTAGGTTCTAAACCTAACTGACCATACCAAGCTCCGCACTTTTTGCATATAGCCTCCTCAACTTTCTCGCCAGTTCTGAAACGCAACTCCTTATTTGAGCCTACAATAGTTTTCTCACTCACTTTTGAGGGTCGGAGATTATCATGTCTCGCTATGCAAACCTCCCACTCATGCTCACAGTAAGGGTCGCCATCCCATATCTTGCATGCTTCCATTCCGTAATCCCGCAAGCCCCAGTATGGTGGCGAGGTTATAATGCAATCCACGAATTCCGAAGGCATCATCTTCAAAACGCTCAAACAATCCCCGTGAATGAGGGTGAGCTCAACCATAATTCCATTTCACACCTCCTCCTCCTTCAGAAATTCATACTCCACTTCTCCTAACGAAGAACCCCAGTTCAACCTTCTTTTCGTCATTTCAATATATCTTTCATCCTTTTCTATTGTTATACAACTCCTACCCAAATCTCTCGCTACTTTCATAGTAGTTCCTGCGCCTCCGAAGGGGTCTAAAATCACATCCCCTTCGTTTGAAAGATACCTTATCAGCCACTCACAGACCTTCTCAGGCTTCTGTGTAGGGTGAAAACCGTATTTATATCGCTCATTACCCGTGCAAATAGGGGCGGTAACATAATTGCGGTGCTGTCCTAATTCGTAGTGGAATGTGGCATACTTTCTTGAAGTTGAATGCTTGGTAGCCCAGAATATCAGTGAGACCGCATTCATGAAAGATACCTTTCTCGCCATAGGAACAGGGTTTTCTCTTATCCAGAAGAGAGGTTGCCTCGCTATGCCGTCGTGCTTCTTTACCCACTTCACCAAAGGAGTTATCTTGAAAATGTCAAAGAAGATGAGGAGATGCGCACCTTTACGCATCACTCTCCAGACTTCCTTTAACCACTTGAATGTGAATTTCCAATATTCTCTTTCAGAATCAAATATATCCCACTCTCCGAAGAAGAATTCTATATCCTTCCCTCTGTATTTGTAGAACTTCTTGGGATTTCTTGAGCGGGTTATCTTGGCAATCTTTGAAACCATAAAGGGAGGGTCGGTCAGCACCATGTCTACGCTTTCATCAGGCATTTTCGGCAGAACTTTCAGGCAGTCTCCATGAATCAGCGTTAGTTTAATCATCTCAACCACCTTGAGAGTTTCTCTTCCTTCTTTCTCTCCTTCTGTCCTTCTTCGCTATCATCTTTCACAGCGCTCACATCTCCGCTTTCTATGAACTTCACGGCTTTCATGAACTTCACAGGGTCAATTTCAACGCCTACCCATTCTATTCCGAGCTGCTCGCAGACGAAGCAAATAGAGCCGAATCCTGCGAATGGGTCTAAGACGACCCCTCCTCTGTGAAACATCTGCAAAAGCACAGAGGTGGTGAATGTCGGCTTAAAGAGCTGGTTGTTTGTCGCACCTTTGATGCTGAAAATCTCCGCTACGGGTATGACATCTTGCCTTCGGTATTGGACTTTCGGCTTCCCCTTCCCGAAGATGAGGACTGGTGCATAGCACCTATCCCCTATGGAAGACTTGCTGAACGATGAGGGGAAGAGGGCGATGATTTGCCACAAGTATTTGAAGTATTTGAACTTCGCAATATTATTGAGCTTCTTGACAGAGTAGTAAAACACGAAGAATGAATCATCTTTCAGCACTCTGTATAAGTCATGCTCAATCTGAAATACAATATCGCCATCATCAAAGGTGGATTTGTTCAAACCATACGGAGGGTCGGTCAAAATCAAATCAAAAGATGCATCTTCAGCATTTTTCAGGAATTTTCTAATATCCGTATTATACAAAACACCGTGCCTGAACTTCTTATATTTGAAGACATCAACGACATGTGTGAGCATTTTCACCACCTCCTCTCAAATATATAAAGATGCCTGCAAAGAATTTAACCTCAGCACCTCAGACAGTTTCGCAATATATCTTTCGTAATTCCTTCTCAACTCTTCCTGTTTTCGTGCATACCTCCTAACTCCGTCGTGATTATGCGTCCATGCTGCCGTGTCAAACGAGTCAACATTCCTGAAAATCGTTAAATCTTTCAGGAAGGAAATCTTGATGCCGAAGTAATGAGCCTTCGCATCTGTGAATTTTCGCAAGTATTCTTTCTGCTTCGTTATGAGTTTGCGTGCCTCCGTAATTCTCATGCGTCTGCACATGCTACCGAATGCGACATAATCGGTTAGCAAGTCACGCCTGTGCATCTCTTCAATGCAGTGGCGGTAATCATCAATAGACCATCCTTGCACGACAGGAACGATTTTTGTCCGACGAAAATCGTAATTATTGAGCATTATTTCCGCATTCTCAACAGTTCTCATTATTCTTTCCCTTATACTCATACTCGTTTCTTTCAGAAGTTCAGGCTCACAAGGGTAATCCATAGTTGCAGCGTAGTTAGGTTTCTTTCTCTTTATCAGAAGGGCATACTGCTCAAGCGTGAACGGGTAATCTTTCAGTTTTGAGAGCAGTGAGAAGCCACCACTATCTAAAAACCACTCCTTGCATTTCGGAATGAAGGCGTTGATACTGAACTTTTTTGTGCGTCTTGAGAGGAAATAGTAAGAAAGGAGCATAACATTATACTGTGAGAAGTCTATCTTTCTGTCAAAAGAACTTCCCGACAGCACTACAAAGAATTTTGGGGTCATATCCAAAAAAATGAAAAAATAGGGAGAGGGTTTCTACATAATTGTCGGTGCTAACAGGTATGCGACTGCTACATTACCCTCTGCGATTTTCCCCGATATTTCCACAGGCACATCGTTACCTAATTTGATGATAATCTCTGTGTTTGCGAAGACCCTCGCTATGCTGGTCAGGTATGTCAATGAGTATGTGGAGCGTGCATCTCCCGCCTCAAAATCATACAGCTCGTCCTCTCTAAGATTCATCTCCATGTTCATGCTCTCCCCCTCTGCCTTCACTGTGAAGGCGGCATCCTTAACGCTGAGCGTCACATACTCACTTATCCTCTTCGCCGCCTCTATTGCTCTCCTGAAGACTTCGCCGTCCATTATGATTTCCGATGTGAACTCTATTTCAGGGGTTTTTTTCGCCTCTGTGATTGTGCTTGGGTCGTATAAGTTCATGGAAAATGTGAAGTTCCCGAACTTCATGAGCAGCGTATCCGAGATGGCGAGCCACATCTCTTCGTTTCTGCCGACTGAGCGCAGTATCTCAACCATTTTGTCTATGCTGATGCCTATTTCCATCCCTTTCTTCTCCTTCTCCCCCCCCTCCTCAAGTTTCAGCTCATACTTGATGAACGCCTCTGGAGACACATCCACGACGACCATAGCGACATTCGCAGGGTCTATCGCCTTTATGTGCCATCCCTTGTCATCTATCATCACCCTGCTCTCAAGGACGAGTGCGTGTGCTGCCCGCATCACTTCTTCAAGTGTCGCCTTCTCAATCATTCCTTCAAACATTCCCATTCTCACTCACCCCCTCCTCCTTACTTTCCTTGCCCATGAGCTCATCCAGTTGTTTTTTGGAGGGTTTGAACCTGTAAAATGTAATCCTCTCACCACCAATTCGTAATCTTGAAACAGTTATTTCAGCCCCTTTAAGTATTCTTGAAAGTTTCTTATCTGATACATTTACTCCGTGTGTAGAATTCAATATCTTAATCAAAGCATCACGAGGGAAATATGCGTGTTCCCCCTCTAAAAAAGCACAATAGGCGTCTTCAGGATACTTGAAAACCTCTTTGTCTTTCGTTAAGGGTAAATTTTTCAGTATTCTTACGGCATTCTCTCTGATTCGTAATGTGCTATCATCTTCGCTTGTCTCTTCAATATCCACCGTTTCCGTTATTGAACTTGAGACGAAGTCGTAGAGGCGTTGTAAGTTCTCTTTATCCCTCTTTGTTCTCAAATCTATAACATACAAACGAGAAAACTCCGAGAAGAGAAAGGAGGTCAAATCACGGGTGAGTGTTTCTGATGAGGGGTCAAAGATGAAAGACCTACCACTTGTAAATATTAACTCGCATTTGTGCGTGCCGTTGGGGTAGCCAATCTTCCGCACTTCTTTCACTGAGAACATAATGCGTTCTGCCCACGAAAGAGAGGCAGTGCATTCTCTTTTAGTCTCTTCATCGCAGGATGCATTGCATGTCCATCTTCCGACCTCATCTAATCTTAATTGTGTGTTTAAGTTCGCCAGTCTCACCAGTTGTTCCGCATTTTCTTTGTAGAATGCAGGATACATTGTGCGTAGATACGACAGTGCTTGTATGGCATGCTCTCTTGATAATGTCAGATAGGACACAGGCGACTCCTTGAACTTACGCAGACACGGTGGGATGAATATTTGCGATGCCTCTAACCTTCTCTTAACAACCTCGTTCAGTTCATCTATGTATTCTCCAAGCAAATCTGTGATTTCGGACATTTCGCACCCCGCCCCCTCGTTGAAGGGGTATAGATGTAGAGGTTATATAATTTTGCATCGTTGAAAATTTTTTTTCAATATCTGAAGGGGGTGATGCGGGGTGGAAGAGAAGGAGGAGGAGAAGGAAGTAGAGCGGAAAAATAAGAGGGAGAAGTGCAAGTGTTCGTATCCTTGCACAGCATACAACCCGAATATGTATCTCTTTCTTATAAGGAGTAGAAGGTGACTGAAATGAGTAGCAGAGTAGAAAGGCATAAAGAGAGAAAGATAAGAGTATTCAAATTCTATTTTGACGAACTCCTGTATGGAGAGGAAATCACCGTAATAGCAGAGAGCAAGGAAGAGGCAATCAGAATAGTTCTTGAGACACTGAGGGAACGGCTTGCCACTGCTATGGACGATGTTACGGATGAATTGGATGATGAGGATTATGAAGTATACATGATGGAAGAGAAGAAAATGAAAGAAGAGATTTAGAAGAGCTTCCTTTGCACGCTTCTTCCGAGAGTGGAGAAAGAGAAAGAGATGTTGCCGTAATTCATCCAGATGCACTCTGTTCTTCGTTGATTCTTTGATAAAGTCGCACCTTCGCCCAGCAGACCGTATGCCCGTGTCCTGCCGACTGCGTGGCATGCGACATTCCAGCATTTTTTGCACCATCCTGCCTCCTCTAACTCTTCGTAGAGTGCTGACGGGTAGCCAGACAGCATGATTTTCGCCTCCTTCTCCTTCTTTATAACCTCTATAAGTTCCTCATGCCTCCTTCTTGATAATTCGTATCTGTATTTGCCGTTTCTCCTCACATCTTCAAGATATGGAGGGTCTAAATACACGAACACTTTCAAGCCGTCCTGAAGCCACTTCGGAACATAACGCTCATAAACAGATAGCCAGTCGTCGCACTCAATTTGGGCATGACGCAATCGTTCATGAATTTCAGGAAGTCTATCAACTGCTGAGAGGTAACCGCTAATCTGCCTACATATACCTCCTGAGGTTGCGGATATAGAATAGCCCCATGAATGCCCCACTCTTGCAGCGAAGGACATTCTCACCATTATGTAAAACAGGTATGCACGCTCAACATCATCCTTCCACGCTTTCCTTTTGAACTTCTCACGAGCATGCATGTATTCCGCTCTTGAGTATAGCGTGAGGTGTGCGAGTTTCACGAGCTTATTGAACTTCACATCATCACGAAGCACCGAGTAGAAATTCATCAAGTCTTTGTCTATGTCGTTAATCACTTCTATTCGGGATGGACGCTTTGCGAAGAAAAGCGAGCCTGCCCCGAAGAACGGCTCTAAATAAGCATCATGGGTAGGGACATGAGGGAGTAGCACATGAATGATTTTTTCTTTCCCCCCGAACCAGCCAAAAGGAGGCTTCAGAATTTTGACAGGCATGTTTTCTCATTTCATTATAAAAAAAGAAAAAAATAAAAAAAGGTGTGAGATGCTTAGAGGCACTGGACAGGACTGACGAGATGGTTAGGGTTGAGCGGGTTGAAGGGGTTGAGCGGGTTGAAAGGACTGATAGGGTTAAGAGGATAAAAGAGGTTGTTGGGATTGGTGAAATTGACTGGATTGACATATTTGATAAGAGGCGAGGAGGCGGGTGTAGGCGTCGGCATAGGCGTTATTGATGTCGGAGGCACTGAAGGTGTCACCGTTGGCGTCGGTGTAAGTGGTGCTTCTTGCATCTCTCTCCATTCTACCTTTTGTGTCTTCTCAAATGGCATCTCCTCCTCATAAAACAGGAAGTAGAGATGTGCTGAACCGCTCACTTTCAGAGTGATGCTTTCTTCTGATATTGCCTTGCTGAACGCTCTTACGAGAGTGGTATTGTTGATTATGAGCGGTATTGTAAGGTTTGTGTCTCCCATTCCCCGAATTTGAATGTCTCTTTCGCACCCATGACCGAGATATTCCAGCGTCTCGTCTTCCGAATAGTATGCATCAAAATCAATCTGTCTGATTTTCGCAGATATTGGATACGGATTGCAGGCGGCAACTCTGACCTCAACAATCACTGTTTTCTCTGTGATTTCTCCGACTTCAATACTGTCAACTCTAACTGTCGGCTTCACGAAGGAGAGTGCGGCGATGCATCCGAGAGAGCCTGAAAAGAGGAGTAGGAAAAAAATCCCGACAACTTTCTTCACCTTCATCCCCCTCCAATCATTGCATTGCACTTCCTTTTTATTAGTCATTCGGCGATTTCGTCATAATAATCCCTGAGCATTTCCAAGACTTCGCACAGTTTTTTGACGATTTTCTCCTCTGTGCTTGGCTCTTTTCTATTCTCTTTTGAGCGTTTCTCGCACTCCACGCAGATGCGTGTCTCAGATAGGGCTTCGCCGAGACTTCTCAACGATGTAACCATTCTCTCAAAGATACGGTGGCATTTCTCGCACTCCAGTAATACGAAGAAACGCATTCTGCACCTGTCGTTCACCGCCTTGAATTCCAAGCCGTCGCATTCAAGGTGGCACTCGTAAGGAGACACGGCTACAACCTTCTCTGGCTCTGTCTTAAACCTCTCTTTGAAGTCTTTTTCAACCACTTCTGCGAAGCTCTGTGCTTTTGCTCTCCACGCCAGCTCTCGTCGTCTCAGATGTTCCTCGTATGTCCGTATCGCCTTTTCCTTCAGACTTTCAACTACTTCTCCCATCCTGCATCACCCTTCCTCCTCTCCTTTCTCGCTCACTGCCTCCATCATGCTTTTCAATTCCACCTCTCTGCACTCAAAGCAGACGCATTGTTCTGTGAGAGCCTCGCCGAGACTTAGTAATGATGTAACCCACTTTTCGGTTGTCCGCTGGCACTTCTCACACTTCAAAAGGACATAGAAGCGGAAATCTCCTCTGGTCATTACCGCTCTGAACTTCAATCCATCACACTCCAGATGGCACTCGTTAGGGGATACTGCTGTAATCATCTCAGGCTCAGTTTCAAACCTCCGTGTGAATTCCCTCCTTGCCTCCTCTGCGAATTTCTGCGTTTCCTTTTTTTCTACTTCTCTCCGAAATTCAAGATGCTCCCTATAAGTCCGAAGCGCCTTTTCTATCAGTCTTTCTTTCCTCTTCTCCATTCTGCGTCACCTCCTCGCCCTTCTTTCCTTACTCTCCGCAAGCCTGCACTCCACGCAGATGTAAGGTTTTGAGAGGATTTCACCGAGCCGAACCAGCGTCAGAACGCCCCGCTCAATAGAGTGGTGGCATTTCTTACACTTCACTATCACGAAGAACTCAATGCCTGTTCCTTTCTCCTTCGCTCTGAACTTCAAGCCATCACATACGAGGAGACACTCGTCCCACGATACGGGTATAACTTCCTCAGGCGTTTCTCCGAACTTTCGCTTGAACGCCTCTTTCGCCTCTTCTGCGAATTTCTGCACAAGCCTTTTCTCCCATTCCTCCTGCTCTTCCAGAAATGTTTTGTAGGCGGAGAGCGCCTTTTCTTTCAGTCCTTCCCTCTCTTCACTCACGGCGCATCACCCCCGTTTGAGCATACTCTTTTTCACTTTAAAACTCTTTCTATCGTTGAA
>Ga0190367_1001724_pt1 | contig 12210 bp, 18 predicted proteins | sample 4872181011_MG_FD_171838 | JGI IMG/M metagenome (GOLD analysis project Ga0190367, IMG submission 171838) | Hydrothermal vent microbial mat bacterial communities from Southern Trench, Guaymas Basin, Mexico - 4872-18-10-11_MG | ecosystem: Environmental > Aquatic > Marine > Hydrothermal vents >... | reverse complement strand
CTAAAAAATAAAATTTAGGTCTGCCCTCCCTTAACTTCTTAGCTTTCTCATAAATTTTGTTTTTCTCCCACCATTCAAAAATTTCCTTTTCAACATCATTTCCAATATACTCTCTACCAACTACGCCAATTACACTCATATAATTAAAACCTCCCAAAAACATTTGATTTATCATTAAGAAGTTGAAAACAATTAACATTCATGAAAACAGTTGTCATTAATGAATTTGGCGCTGATACACACTCCGTCCTCCTTATCATAGGGGAAGAAGCGATAATATTTAAAGTTTTTGAAAACTAGTGATAGGCGAGGAGAAGTAAAATGCCATTGAAATTAAATAAATTAAAAGCATTACGCGTTATACTGTCGAAAATAGGTTATGAAAATGTAATAAAAATAATGAAAGCAATTACGGTAATACTAATATTTATTTTGGCATTAGGTGTTAGATTATTTCCATTTAAATGGGGCTCCTATCTAACAGCATATGACCCATACTTCCAATATAGGGCTACTGAATACATAGTTAAAAATGGATTTCAAGCATGGTTTACATGGAGAGATCAAATGAGCTGGTATCCATATGGACGAGATGTAGCTAAAACAGCTTATCTCGGAGTTCCATTTACTGGAGCAATATTCTACATCCTACTTCAAAGCTTAGGAATGAAGTGTAGCTTAATGGAAGCATGTTCATTCCTACCAGCACTTTTGGGGGCATTATCAGCTATTCTAGCCTATTTAATTGGAAGAGAAGTTGATGGTGAAGTTACAGGAATATTTGCTGGATTACTACTTGCAACTTCACCAGCATTTATAAGTAGAACTACAGCTGGATTCTATGATACTGAAAGCGTGGGATTTTTCGCAATGATGCTTTCATTATACTTCTGGATAAAAGCCATGAAAATGAATTCAATTATAATGGCAATACTGTCAGGATTAGCATTAGCATACATGAATGCATCGTGGGGAGGAGGACTATACTTACTAAATCTATATACAATTTACGTAGTATTCATGCTAATTATAGGTAAGTACTCGAGAAAATTATTAACAATATATTCAACAACTATTGGAACAGCACTGTTATTATTAAGTCAAGTTCCAATATTTGTAAGAAAATACTTAATTGGATATGCAACAATACCATCAATAGCATTAATAGCAATTGCATCTATAATTTCAATTATAAAAGATACGAAGAAAAGGGAAAGTATGATACTAGGGCTAATTTTCATAATATTAATGATAGCTTCAGGAATTACAATATTACAATTTAAAGGTTACTTGAGAACACTTACTGGAAGAATTTTAACAGTTATTGTTCCATCTATTAGAGAGAATATTCCACTTGTAGCATCAGTAGCTGAGCATAAAACTCCAACATGGGGATACATGTTCTTCCAATATAGTGCAACAGCAATATTAGCTCCACTGGGAATATACTTTGCATTAAAGAGAAGAAAAGACTACGACATACTATTATCTATAGCAGGAATCACCAGCATATATTTTGCATCATCAATGATGAGATTAATAATGCTGGCAGCGCCATTCATAAGCATATTAGCCGGAGTTGGAATCTCAAGATTATTAAAAACACATATTGAAACGATAATTAGAAAAAGAATTACAGCAAAAAGAGGAAGAAAAATAGCCGTAGGAACAAGCAGAGCAGGAAGTGTAGGAGTTCTAATCATGCTATTCCTAATATTAGCAGTAACATTAACCTCATGGAGAACAGTAGCATATTCACCCCAAACAATAATTACATGTGGAGGAGTGCCAGGAGGAACTAAATATAAGGATTGGATTGAAGCACTCCTATGGATGAGAGTAAACCTACCAGAAGATGCTGTAGTAGCATCATGGTGGGATTACGGTTACTGGATAACAACTTTAGGAAATAAAACATCAATATGCGATAATGCAACATTAAATGCAACACAAATAAAAAGCGTAGCACTAGCATTCATGTCAAATGAAACAACAGCATTAAAAATATTCAAGAAACTAGGAGTAACACATGTATTGGTATTCGAAACATTTGATCCGCAAACAGGATTCCTACTTCATGGAAGAGGATATGGAGATTTCGCAAAATCATATTGGATGATTAGAATAGCAGGATTAAACGTATCAGACTACATTAAGGTTTATAGAGAAAAGGGAATACAAACACCTGAAGGACCAAAAGCAGCAAATTCAACATTATATCGAATGCTATTTGCAACTAGAAGAGAAATATGGAAGTCATGGGGAATAGATATCCCAGCACCAGAACACTTTAAACTAGTATTTAAATCAACAAATGGATTTGTATTCATATATGAAGTAGTTTACGGGGAAGAAGCTGAAGGCTGAGCTTTAAGAGCGAGTTTTTTCATTAACCTCCTATATTTTGCATATTTATCATCAGGTGAAAACTTTGCTGGATGGGGAATTCTAACTGGTCCGCCACAATATGGGCATTTATTTTTCCTCAGAGTATACATACCACATTTAATGCATTTCCTCAAAAGCCAAGGCATAATGAATCAGCTCATATTCTAGTAAAACTACCTTCACCACCAAGCTCCTTAATAGCATTTAAAGCCGCCTTAACAGCTACACTTAAGGCAGCCTCGGCAATTTGATAATTTTTTGCTATAATATCAATTCTATATCTGGGAGCACCAATAGTATAGATTCTATATTTAACATTATGGTTTTTTAATGATTCAATTGCACTCATAAGAGCCTTTCTAATCCTCTCAACACCATCACTAGCTTTAGAGGTTAATTGAAGAATACCACTAATCTTAACCTCTGAAATTTCAATATAAGCCTTAGCTAATTCAGCTAAAATTTTAGCCCATTTCTCAGGAACACCAGCTTTTATAAGTGAAATTTCACCCTCCATTGCTGCTACCTCAAAACCAGCGAAAATTTCTCCAAAAGCATCTTCCATAATCCATCCAGCTTCCTCATAAGCATCATCCAGCGTCTTTCCAAGCCTCTCGGCAGCTAACTCCAATAGCTTTTCAGCTCTTTGAGCCCTCTTCCATTCTAAAAGCTTTTCTTTACGTTCCTTATCGGTAACTCTCCTTAAAGATAAATCAACATGCCCCTTCCTCTCATCAACTCTAATAACCTTCAAAACAACCTTTCTACCTTCCCTTAAGAAATCTCTAATATTATGAACCCAACTGGAAGAAACCTCACCAATAGGAACGTAACCCTCAATACCACCATACTCATCTAAGAGAACATATGCACCTCTATCAAATACAGTATCAACAGTAGCCATGACCAATTCTCCAACCTCAGGTAGAGGTCTACGTCTTCTAACCATAGTTCCCACCTCATTACTCTAAGACCCTAATAATTCTAGCCTCAATAATTGCCTTACCACCAGTAGGCTTAACTAAGACTCTATTACAAACTAAGCATCTAACTTCAGTTGAAGCTCTATTAAAAACTATTTGCTCATTTCCACAATCAGGACAGCTTACAAGAACAAATCGACTTTTAGGCTCTGGAATTAATATTTTCCTTTTCTTAATTTTAGTTATGGTCATTAATCTCACCTCTCAATCTCAATTCTCTTTAATCTAATACCTTCCTTATGAAGAATATATCCGCATTGTTTACATATTAACTTCAATACTTGCTTCTTCGTTATTTTTGCAAATCTTTTTTGCTCAGATTTCCTTTTACTTCCATAGCCCTTCTTCTTTGCCCTATATCTTCTCTCTCCAGCTGCTAATGCCCTCCTCTTTCCAGCCTTATATAGAGTAACAGTATGTTCAGTATGAGCTCTACATCTTGGACAGTATGTTCGAATTATTTTAGGAACCTTCATTTACTCACCTCCCAGTATTTCAATTACATTACGTTTAACTAATGCTTCAGCATTTACTGCAGGAATATATGCTAAATCTTCAGGCTTAAATGGGCCATACGTCTTCAAATCCACTCCTACAAAGGCTGGAACATCTCGAATAAAACGAACTAATATTTTTTTCGCAAGTAAATCTTCCTCTAGACTAGTATATTTTTTAGTCATAGCCTGAAACTCTTCAATGGCAGATGAAAATTTCTCATAAACATTGAGCTCCACTTCAAGCAAATTCTTAAGAGATTCATTTGAACCAGCCATTATTCCATTTAATATTTTCCTTAACCTAATTGCCATAATGGATTGAACAATTTCAATTACAATTTTAGCTTCAGCTTCAGCTAATTTAGCCTCAACTTCTGAACCTTTATCCATTTTATTTTTTAAACTTTGAAGATAAGCCTGAACATTAATATAGAAATCGCTTGAAAGTTCAATTAAACATTCACTTTTCAATTCCTCCAAGAGAATACTAATCAAATACTTGTACATGGTTATACACTAAATTAAATTATTAATGGCTAGGTTATATTGTTAGCTCTCCTCAATAATTTCAGCTGCACCCTTACATAATAAGTAGACTGCGAGTGCTAATGGAATAATTACATCCTCATTATTATAGGGTCCATAGGTTTCATTATTAATTGTTAATTCTGGGCATTCATGAACATGAACTTTTACTTCACCTCTCCTAAACACTACTGCATCTACTAATGGATCAAAATTTTCAAGCTCATTATAGGATAGTGATTTTACTTTAAAACCTGTTTTTCCATGTAAAGTTTCTGGTAATCTCATTAATCTTTTAATATCAGTAGTTACTCTTTCATCAATGTGACTACCCTGCACTTTAACGACGTATTGAGCTATTTTGGACCAAGTCTTCATTGAAATGCCACTAATTGAGGGCCAAATTGGAGGATTACTTTCTAAACTCTTGAGAATTAAGTCTCTGTTCTCAATAATTTTCTTCGCAGTTCTACTTCTTATTGAAAGCTTCTTAAAATCACTTAAATCAGCTCTACTAATGAAATCATATATACCTCTAGCTAATCTACCTCTCCAACCTGGATCAGCTAAATCTAATGGATTTTCAATTAAATCCCGACCAGTAAAACCATATATTTTGGGTGAAAAACCTATTCCTCTAATATAATCAGTGATCTCTCTTCTAGCATCCTGCGATAACTTCCTCACGACTTCACTATAGACATGAACATGATATCCCCTGTGGCCAGAGAAGTTTATTGACATTTCATGAATTGAAATCCCAAAATCGGCTACTAGAAATTCATCTATTAATTTAAATGTTTCATTTTTAGCTACATCTAAACATTGTTCACATAACCATGTTTCAGCTTTAATTCTCTTCGACTTACATTTTGGACATGATTCAGGAGCCATTCCTGTTGATGAATATCCACAATCTAGACATGTCCATTTATCATGTTCATCTTTACATGGTGTTGGTATGTGATCTGCATCAATATCAAATACTAAGTCTGCTCCAATCCACTCCTTACTATCCATATCCTCAGCATTTGGAAATTTATAGTAAGCTGATGAGTAGTATGCATGAAGTGGGATTTTATTTTTAAGATAATTGTTTAATTCTAATTCGTTTTTGAATGAGAGATGTCTAACCATTCCTTCAATTTCAAATAGTATGAATCCAAATTCTCTTAACTCAGTATTTTTTGGTGCAGGAATCCTAACTCCACAATAATATTTTGAGAAGAGATTTTTTAGAAATGATTTTTCAGCGTTCAGGTTTGAATGCCCCCTTTACTTTCAATTTATAATAAGTTAATGGATGTTTTATTTTATTGCATAATGGATCTCCTTCAATACATAATCCGAATGTCTTTAAGGTACTGCAGCTTGGCGGAGTATATTTTATTCTTGATCCTCTCAATCCTGCAATATGCTCTACTTGATAACGAGTAACATTTTCATTGAAATCTGCAGATAAACTAAATAATGCTACTACATCATCAACACTCTTACCTACATTTAATAAAAATGAGGTTAATGCAAATCTAGCCATATGGGGTAGTGAACTTCCCTTAAGTAAATCGCTTAAAATAGCTTTAATACATGGTGGAAATGCTTCTTCAACAACTGGACCAGCATATTCCTCCTCAATTTCAATGAATTTCCTTCTACTTTCAAATAACTTCTTAATTTCCTCAGCCACTCTTGCAATTTCATCTGGAACAACTAAATTTAGAGGAGATTTTTCAGCTCTCTTTGAAATTCTTATTCTAATTGCTTCAGCAATTAATCTTGCTAAATCTGTTTTATGAATTTTAACCCAACCCTTAACTAAAAGCCTGTTAATTAGCTTCCAACTTGGAGCTCTAAATTGAGGAGCTATACTTAAGTAGTCAATGAAAAACATTTCATAAATTCCAGGTTGAATTAACTTTAATCTCCAGTTAAACTCCTTTTCAGCTATTAAGAGTACTTTAATGTCATCCTCAATTCTAAGCTCCTCATTAATTCTCTTAGCTTCAGCCACAGCATATCGTCGGTAAAGAGGAGGTAATCCTATTACTGCAAGTAAGGCTAATGAAGCTGGATAAGATAGTATTTCAACATCTAGATCTGTTAAATCAGTCTTAATTCTACCATATTCAATTGCACCCTTAATTCTTTCAATAGCACGATTAAGAATAGTCCTATATCCATGCTTAGCTAAGTCATTTAAAGTTAAGCCTATGCTTTCTACATACTCAAGTGCTTCTCTACAGAATGGATATTTAGCTAGATCCTCCTTAGTTAGGTTCACCTTCAATTACAATTACCTAAATTAATATTAAAAGGAGGAAGGAAATTTATGTTTCCATTCTTGGAGCTAGATAGTATGTTATCCTACCTTCACCTGGAAGTTCAAAGTCCAATCTTAATGGCATGTCGGTTGAAAATTGAATTGTAGCTATTTCAGCAGCTACAACTGCCTTCATCATATCCGATAGATAGCTTAAACTATAAGTACTAGCTGATGGTTCCTTAACTTCAAGCTCAACAAGCGAACCCATATCTTCGCTTAATTTTACTTCGACATCACCTCTATCTCCAGAAGCCATTATTGTTAATGCTTCTTGATCAGCCTTAAATCTTACATAATCACTAATTACGCTTGCATCTTTAATTGCATCCTTAAGTGCATCTGCAATAACCCTAGCTTTAACATTAAATTCTATACTTGGAGATGGAAGCTCCTCACCAGCAATATCTATTAAAGGCATTCTAAACGTTCTCAATGCCTTACCAACAAATCTAATGATCAATCTAGATCTATTAGCTAATTCCATTTCCAATCGCTCTCTAGCTGAAGCTCTCTTCAATAATTTCTTAAATTCATCAAAGTTTACTCCAATAGTTGTTTCCTCAGTGCATTCATATTCATCGAAAGCTGTTGGTGGAAGATCTAATTCAACCATTGCGACATGTGATGGATCCATGGCTCTAAGTCTAAGTCCATCTGGTGCTACAACGAAATTAGCTTCATCAACTAGCTCTGAAATTGCGGCTATAATTCCCTTCCAAAGTTTAGCACTTGTAAGTACAGCTCTAAACATAAATTAGCACCTCCAAGATAATAAAAACCTAATAATATTTATATGCTTGCTATAAGTTTTCCTTCATTTCGGATAAAATGTTTTTCGATAAAATGGCTGCATTTTCAATCATTACTCTAAGTTTATGAGCATAAGTCCTAGCATTCATATAATATGGAATTCTCTCTTCAACTTCAAATGCTATCTTAACAGCCTTATTTAATAATAAATTTAGAGCTTCAATTTTATCCTTAATAGTATATTTTTCCTCTTCATTCACTAATCATATTCCCTCCAAGTATAACCACACTTAGTACATCTAAAGAATCTAGTTGGAGCTTCATCAGCTCTCCTAGTTTGAAGCATCCACCAATAGGCTTCAGTATTTCCACATTTTGGACATTCAGCTCTAGTTATTGGAAGAACTTTAGGAAGCTTACTTTCATCAACTACAATTATACCCTTATCTGGCGAGTGCTTAATTTCCTTAACAAATCTATAACTAGACTTAACTTTACCACTAATGGATTTAACATATCCACATTGTGGACATTGAAGATGAATTCCATTCTCATCTCTCTTAGGCCTCATCATACTTCCACATTTAGGGCAAAACTCCATTTTAATCGCCTCTAAAGCTAGCTAATTAAAATGATAAAGTTTCTAATAGGCTTAACGCTAGTAATCTCGAAATTCTTAATGGCTCAGGTATATTTGAATCCCTCATAGATATTTTAATAAGCCTCCTAACATCACTCAAACTCAAACCTACAAACTTAACATAAAAATTAAAGTCCTTAAGGAAAACAGCATTAGGAAACTCATCAAAACTTATGGCTACAACTGGTTTATTTAGGAGAGATGAAAGCTTCTCTAAATTAATGCTCTCAAATGATTTAGGATTAAGAAAATCCAACATAACATAATTTACTTGAAAATAATGCGATGAACTCTTAAGTAAAGAAACAAGTTCATCTAACAAATCCCCCTCAACGATATTTGATAATACTCCATCAAGCCATAATCCACCTCTAAAAATGACACATATTATTAATGGATGAAAATAAGAGTAACATGCAATTCTAGTTTCCAATTTAATTTTCATCAATCCTCCTCTTAATCACATTAACTAATTCAACTATAGCATTAACACTAGCCTCAAACTCGCCCTTACTAAGATCTAATTTCGAAGCTAAAATTTCAATAGCCTCATTAATTGAAAGGAAATTTGAAATCCAAGCATATGCTATTAAAGCTTCAATAGCATTACTCTTAACGCTAGGCTTAATTCTTCTTGGAAGAAATTTTCTTAAACCAGTTTCATCAAGAACTCTAATTAAAACTTTATTTGAAACACGTTCACCACAAAATTTTCCTAAGACTTTAGATTTAGCCGCAGAGTATATGAAGTTAATTAGAGAATCGCCAAGTTCAGCTAAACCCTTATTTAGTAATACACTATTTAACTCACTATTCTTCATGATTCACCAGCAGATTCTAGAGCCTTCAAAAATAATTCTTTAAACTTAAGTGCATTAGCCTTAATTCTCTCTGAAGCCTCAATTATAGCTTTAATTGGATCCTTTGATCCATCGGTTTCAACATATATTTTCGGTTTACCTACTAGGGGGTGATCAATATGATAGGCAGCATATATTACATGCTTATCATTAAATAATTCTTTACATAATACATTACATAAAGTATGATCTTCACCTTCAACTTCAAGCTCAACTGAAGTATCAGTATGCTTGATGATTTTAACCCTACCCATATAATACACCCCTAAGACAGGATAACAATGACATTGAGAGAATTAAATTTATTGGACGAAATCTTCAAATAATTCCTCCTCAATTTTCTTCAATTCCTCAAGCAATTCTTCCAATGCAGATCTCCAATCCTTAATTAAAATTAATCTTCCACTATCATTTCTCCTTAAAAGATTTATTCTTTCAGCAGTATCTATTGTAGTCCAGACATCGCATCCAGATATGCTTGAAGCAAGTGCAATAAGCCTCTTTACACTTGAGGATTTAGTTTCAAATCTTAAATTGCTATAGGCCAGTCCAATTAATCTTGCAACCTCAAATACTATATCCTCATTAGCACTAGTCTCTATACGATTTTCAATAATCCTGCAATTGAAACCTCTCATTTTCAAAGCTTCAGCTAAGAGTTCAAGTGAAATAGCCATACCAGCTTCTTTAGAAAGCTCTTTAGCTTCAAAAACATTTATGCCTAAAAGTTTTAATCTAGCCTTTCTCTTTGACATTGAAATTATTTCTCTAATAAGTCCAATAGCCCTCTTAACATCGTTATGAGAACCTCTAACCTGAATTTTAATCATTCCAGGTCTATATGTCATGTTTAAATCTACAAATCCAAGCCTATTACATAGGGTATCCATTAAATCAATCATTTCCTCCTCGTTTGAAACACTTATTTTAATTGTTCGCTCAACTGCTCTTCTCAATTAAAATTACACCTCCGTAGTCGGAAGCTATTTTCCTAGATTCATAGGCTCTACACTCCCTACAGAAAAGTTTATCTCTTCTCTTAACTAGGGGTGTAAGACATCTACTACATCTAGCGAAAACAACGCCAAGCCGTGTACCTCTAGTTGTTAATTGATATGGATGCCACGAATTTAATACTTTCACTCGTACAATATCTCCATAACGTAGAACCTCAAACATATTACTATACTTCTTCCTAAGCGAAACTTGACCTATATGTAGGAAACCTGTTAAATGTGAAGCTGGCTTTGATTTACCTTCAATGTAAAATAGCCTTATCATTGCAATTTCATCCTTAACATCATATGCTATTCCAAGTGCAATATCACCAGTTTTAGGTAATGGTAGATAAACCCTGCGATATGGCTTAACACTCAATATTCTCTCCTCATAGTTGTAAGTAGCTTCACCAGCTATTGCAGAATAAATATTTCCATTCTCCTCATAAGTCCCTTCTTCGGGAATAAACTCCTCAATTACACCTAGAAAATCGCCTGGAACTACAAATTTCCTCAGTACTCTCTCCATAATTAAGCACCTGCAACGCCTTTTGTATGCCGTTCATTTCCAACCAATATTCTGTAAAGATCCACTTTAACCTTATGCCACCTCTTCATATGGAAATCAAACATATGGGGAATTTCAATAGTTAATGGAATTATATCAGTAATCTTACCTCCAAGTTCACTTACAAATTTAGTTATAAATCTTCTGTTTTGATTACCAGACTTATGTAATGAGTAAACTACCTTAGCCGAGTTAATTGCAGCCTTCAGGAAAGCCCTATCAGCACTTCTCCTCTGAACTCCAAATGGTGGATTCTGAATAACAGTATCACCTTTAATTGAAAATTTTTCTATTGAAGCTAAAATGAAATTAATATTATCTTTAACTCCAAGCTCCTTAGCATTTTGAATCGCAGTCTTAATAGCCTTTAGGTCGATATCAACCCCAATAACATAGCTAGCTCCAAGCAGGGAAGCACCAATACTCAATCTACCAGTTCCACAACCAAAGTCTAAAACTACTTTCCCACTAATATCATCATAATGTCTAGCAGCAAACCATAAAATCTTGGCTGCAGCCTTAGCTGAAATAGTATATTGCTCAAGCATTGGAGAAGGAGAAGGATGAGACCTAACTGATTCAAGAATAATCTCTAAATGCTTTAACCTTCTAATTACCAATTAAATCCACCCTTAAATATGATGATAAATTGGAATTATCGCCTACACCTTCCAAGGCTATTTTTAATTCACCAAATGTTAAAATTGGTTTTCTAAATCTAATAGAATCATCAATTACAATTCTAGGGCAAGCAATAATGACAAAAGCATCAATATCATGAAATGGAAGTAAAACTTCAGGAGTAATTTCTCTAGCGATAATTAAGTAGCATTCCCTACCTTTACTTAAAATATACTCCTTAGCTTTTAATGCAACATCTACCTTAGCTTGCCCGGGCTTAGCTCCAACAACAATGCCAAAAATATTGGCTTCCGAAGCTCTAACAATACTATACCATCTTAAACTCAAAGTCTTCTTAACTAGATTTGAAATATCCCTACACTCCCCCTTAAATGGATCAGCAACAAATACTGGCTTATTAGTTGATAATGCAACTCCAAGTGCATGAAAATCTCCACCAGCTAATACTAGAAATGCATCTACATCATCAATTATTGATAATGCAGAACATACATCACAACCTAAAATTTGACCATCAAAAGAAACTTTACCACATTTACGCCCAACAATAACTCTAAAGCCATTATTTTCAAGAATTTCCTTAGCTTCATCAATTTTATGTACATGCTGAATAGTTGATAATAAACCTATAACACCAAACTTTTTTTCATTAAAAATACGAATAGCATTCTCAACAGCTCTTCTAATCGATAGATTTGAAAATGCAGGAACATAAATTACGGGAATTCTAATTCTATTCAATTCCCGTATAGGATATGGGGAATGACCAAAATGAATAATTAAGTCAACATTAAATCTTAAAGCCTCATCAATAGCTAAATCACATCCACCATAGCATGGATCAGCTGAAATAAATACATCAACAAATTTAAGTTTAGACTTAATTTCCCTAGCAATACTTAAGGCATAATTTTTCATTCCATCAGGAAATTGAAGAAGAATGCGCTTAGCATTCCTACTAGAAACTTCATTAATTATTCGATCAACTTCAAAATTATACAAGCATGACACCAAATAACATTATCAATTTTATCCT
>Ga0190367_1001723_pt1 | contig 12215 bp, 13 predicted proteins | sample 4872181011_MG_FD_171838 | JGI IMG/M metagenome (GOLD analysis project Ga0190367, IMG submission 171838) | Hydrothermal vent microbial mat bacterial communities from Southern Trench, Guaymas Basin, Mexico - 4872-18-10-11_MG | ecosystem: Environmental > Aquatic > Marine > Hydrothermal vents >... | reverse complement strand
ACCCTACCTTTAAGCCGAGCATGAGGGATGGTGCGTTCAACTGATACTGCGGCATCCGACAGCCATTTAGAGGTTTGGATTAGCATACGCCTCTTGAAGGCTTCACGAAACGTAGTTCGAAGTATAAACCTTTTATCCATTAAATTAATTTCAAGAATTGCATTCAAGTGGTGAGTTCGGTTGAAGGTTAAGCTTGGAGTTGTTGGGTGTGGAGGTATTGCCCAGCTTGTGCATATCCCCTCCCTTAAGAGAATAGAGGAAGTGGAATTGGTTGCCGTCTGTGATATCTACGGGGACGTTGCAAAAAGAGTTGCTACGAAGTACGGCATTGAAAAATACTACACAGATTACCGAGAGATGTTCGAGAAGGAAGAGCTTGACGGGATCATTAACACCACCTGGCCAGCCGCTCACGCCGAAGTAACTATAGAGGCAGCTAAAGCTGGGATTAATGTCTTCGTAGAGAAGCCCATGGCAGTTACCGTGGAAGAGTGCAAGGAGATGATTAAGGCATGCAAGGAAAACGGCGTCAGGCTAATGGTCGGGTTCATGAAAAGGTTCGACCCCGGCTTAGCGTGGGTGAAAGGGGAAATTGATAGGGGAGAGCTTGGGGAGGTTTTTGCGGTCAACTCGTGGTATTGTGACTGTAAAATCCACATGAAGTACGTCAGGGCCTTCATCAGTGAGTTCATTCGACCCAGTGTAAGCTCCCCGTCTACCCCCAAGCCTCTCATCGACCGGCACTTAAATAAGCTGCTCACACACGGCATACATCACGCAGACCTCCTAAGGTGGATTGGGGGCGAAGTTAAGTCCGTCACCTCCCACTACAGCGAAACACCAGACCGCAACTACATCAGCACCTCCATTCTCGAATTTGAAAGCGGAGCTACAGGATACTTTCAGCTCTGCGGCGCAATTTCAGGTGACTGGGATGAAGGACTAGTAGTATACGGTAGCAAGGGAACCGTTAGGGCTAAGATAAGGTTCCCTTACTTTAAGTGGAGGTCCGAGGTAACGATTTTCAAAGAGAACCTAGGGGGCTATATTTCCCGTCTCTTCCCCTTCAGGGATATGTACCTAGCCGAACTGGAGCACTTCGTACAGTGTATAATACACAATAAAAAGCCCCTGCCAAACGGATATGACGGTTTGAAAGCACAGGAACTAATCTACGCCATCTACAGGTCAGCGAAGGAGGGTAGGAAAATCACCTTATCCTAAGAGGCTAGTAGCTCCATAACATTGGAAAAATAGGGGTTTTGCAGCCAATATTCTGGAGGTTTCCTGAGAGAAAAGTATATAGGTTTCTTATATATGAGATATATTTGTGGTATATATGAGTGATAATCTACACACGTACATTCTGAACATACTTCTGCTCAGCGATAAACCCCTACCAGCCGAGAGGATTAGAAAGCTCCTATGGAAGATCTATGGGACTGAAGCTTCCTGGAAGGAAGTTGCCAGCATATTGAGAGCTTCACCCTACTTCATGAAAGTTGGCATACGTCACAATAAGACAGCCTTATGGACAGTTAAACCTGAAGTTAAGCGAATGTTCTTTAAAAATGGGACTTAATAATTAATGGCCCTGAGGAGGATGAAGGCCCACCTCCCGCTAATGCAATTGTCCGATGAGGGGCGCTTCAAAATCACACTTACAACTGCTTAGGGAAGTTTCTAAGAATTTAATGGAAGTATCAAAAGAATATAATTTATTAAATGTAAATTTGTTTATGCATAGGTTATTGACCGTCTTCTAGAACTTTTAAATTATTCTAGAGGCTCTATTTTTATTAAATCGGCGAGGCTCCCATCGCCCTTATCGCGTACAACTACGGTCTTGAGGAACTCGTCAAAGAGCTCTATGAACTCCCTTGAGGGAACCTCAACTGTGATGAACCGGCTTCCTTCATCGTCGCACCTAACTTTGAGCCTAGCCTTTATCCTATTGTCGTTGTTGTACATAACACCCACCCCACGGAAGTACGTGTGGCCGGATATCTGTTATGATATGAAAGAAATATCTGGTATATACACTATATATTAAATATTCAACGATATTTATATTCTTTTACCTTCATTGAATTCCTTGGATTTGCTTAATTACACCATCTTCCTTGAATATAGCTAAGACCATGCATAGGGAGACCAAATGTGAAATACTGGACATCAGCAAGATCACGTACAAGTTCCAGGTAACCATACCCAAAAGAGCTAAGGAGAGGCTTGATCTTAAAGGGGGATGTCCTAGTATTCTTGCTAGAGAACAGAAACACCTAGTATCCTAGCTACTTCCTTCATCGTATAGTAACGCTCCATATCCACTCATGACTACAAATGTCTACCAAATACATAACAGCTTTTGTTACGACGAAAGTTCTGCCTCAAAGTAGCAACTGTAAAGTTTTTAGAAATTAGAGGCTGTTCTGCTGATCAATCGAAACAATTTTATTTTAGGAACGATTATTCACACACGGTGGGAAAGTGGGATTATATTTAGAATTCGATAAGAAAGGCAGAATTCTAATACCTAAGGAAATTAGGGAAAAGCTTGGATCCAAGCGACTTAAGCTCATAGTGCGTGAAGACGGCGTCATCGAGCTTCATCCTGTTTACGATCCATTAAAGCTGAAGAGCTCAGTTAAGCTTCCATTTACCGTTGAAGAGCTTGAAGAAAGCGGCGAGGAATATGTGGCAAAGCGTAATCGCGACAAGTAAGGGCAAAGTATTGGTGGATACATGCGTTATCTTACATTACCTCCTGGGAGATTCATTGGCCGATAATGCAGAGAACTTAATTAAACACGCTGTTGAGGACAAGCTTACACTCTACATGTCCTCTGAAGCATACGACGACGCAATAACAGCTTTTAGATCCAAGGGGATATGCATGAGTACTATACTAGACATACTTGAGAAGTGGGCCTCCATACCGCACCAAGTTTTGCCAGTAACAATTGAGATAGCTATGGAGGCATTAAAGCTCTATAACGTTCATGGAGGCACTAGAAAGCTACACTACTTCGATGCTTTTCATGTTGCAACGGCAAAGCACTTCAACTTGCCGCTAGTGACGAGTGATAGGTATGTTTTGGATCACTCTGAAGAGCTCGGGTTGAAGGTCATAGATCTTAGGGAAATTCAATGAAAATTAAGAACCCTAATTTCAGTTAGCCTTCCCAGTAACTCGCTGTTCCAAGAAGGCTTTAACCCTGCTTTCCACATCCTTCACGCTCATGGTCGCTATTTCCTCGAGGTCCATGTCCTCTTCAAGGGATTTTATGAACTCATGCCCTAAGTAGTAGCCGGTCTGGCTCCTGCCCTTTATGTTCAGCCAGGAACCGTAAAAATCGTTAATTGGCTCACCTCTCTCCACCCGTCTTAAGTACTCGGAGGCTAGAAAAACTATATTCTCCCTGCACCACTCCAACCAGGAGCTATCCGAAGCAATTCTCCAATCCTCTCTACCTAGAATCAAGTGTTCACATCTCGTAGCGAAACCCTCACTGTAGAGCAGGAAAAATGGGCTGGCTTCAAGAGCCTCAAATTCCTTAGGTGAAACTCTCCTTAAAGCCATGTGGGCTATGTGCGACAGTTCATGTAGGACTAATCCCTCTAGCTCCCTCGCTTTATGCCATCCTAGCTCCGCTATGTTTTCAAGACCCAGTAAGACCGCATAACGCTCACAGTATTCGGTTGCCCAGCCAGCTCCACATCCAATACCCACATACAGAACAAACACTACGTTAAACTCCCTTTCCCAAAAGCCATTGAACTTGCTGAAAGCTCTCGGAACTACTTCACGCAAGTTACGCCACGCTTCCTCTATAAATGGAAGCAAGCTCGGCAACTTTGGAAAAACCTTTTCTCGAGCTATCTTCCTCCAATCGACTCCCATATCCTCGTAGCCCTCCACCTGTAATTTAAATAGCTGCGGGTATCTTGACATGTAATCCGTCTCCCATGCCTTTATCTGATCGTCGATGCTCCTTGCTTTAACCCTCTCCCAGTATTCCCTAAACGATGGATAGGTATCAATAATCGCATACGGCATCTCTTTAATCACCAGAGTTCACATGCCCGTAGCAGTACGAGTTTCATAGCTTCCGTCAATTTAAGCTTCCGAGTGTTCAATGCTTGGAAAAACCTTGAGCATCAATTCCCTAGCTATTTTCACGGTTTCCTCCACTATTTCGTCTAGGACTTTTCTCCCAAACTCTTCGCTAGCTACCGTGGGATCTCCAAGCACTCCTTCATGGGATTTCCAGAAGCTCCACGTAGTCAAGAATACTTTGCCTGGAGAAAAGGCATCACGAGAAAGGATTTCCGATGGAGGCTCCGTTATCTCCTTCACAGCCTTCCCTAACTTAACTAGATCTCCCCTTAGCACTAGCATTAGTGAGGTTTCAAGCTCCCCCGCGTGCATGATGCCTCCTTCCTCAGACTTCCTGTACCTCCTTACAACTTCTCCCGCTAGGAGGGAGCAGAGTGGAATTAAGGCTACAGGAACCCCTTTATCCTCATAGATCTTCCTTAAGGCAACTCTTAGAGCACCGTAGTTCTGTCCATGGGCGTTTAATACCAGAATTCTCTTAAAGCCGTGATCTATCAGGCTCGCTAAGCAATCGTACACTAAGTTTATGAAAGTCTCTATCCTCAGCGAGATAGTTCCATGGAAAGCCTTCACATTCCTAGACTCGTATCCGAAAATTATGGTGGGGGCTACTACTGCCGGTATACCTTCATCCTTAAGCCTCGCTACTACCCTTTTAGCCACCTCCTCTGCAATAATGGAGTCCGTTAAAAGCGGCAGATGTGGACCATGCTCCTCGAAGGCTCCTACGGGCACTATAACTAAACTGTTTTTCTCTACGCACTCCTTCGCCTCTTCCCATGTCATCTCTGATAGAAGGAATTTTTCTGAAATCATGGATAATCATTATAATAATGGAGCCTATAACAGTATTGTGTTCCTATGAGCTACGGAAAGGTTTTGAGGCTGGGTAGAGTTCTCGACTTGGAAAGTGGTAGGAGCATAATCTTCCCGGTGGATCATGGAGGCTACATGGGTCCCATAAAGGGCATTGAAAGGCCGTGGAGCACTCTGAAGATGGCTATAGAAAGCGGCGTTGATTCCCTGCTAATACATAAAGGGTTTTTTAAGAGTTACTGCAACGAGCTTTCCAAGTGCACCAAAAGGGTTGGATTAATACTGAGGGTATCGGTAGCGTTCGCTTACCTGAGCGAGCCGGATTATGAAACGTTGATCTCGTTACCTGAGGAAGCCCTAATACTCGGCGCTGATGCCGTAGCCTTCACCCTCCACGTTGGAGGTAAGCACTACAATAAAGCTGTAAGGCTATTCAGTAAGGTCGTTGATAAATGCGATTCATGGGGCATTCCTGTAGTCGGAGAATGCCTGCCGAGCAGGGAGCTAGGTAGTAACTTAGAAGCCGTTAAGACGACCGTTAGAGTGGGTGCCGAGCTTGGAGCCGATATCATTAAGACCATATACGTGGAGCCCTTCGAGGAAGTCGTTGACGTCTGCCCAGTACCAATAGTGATAGCTGGTGGCGAGAAGAAGGACTATAAATCCGTACTGGAGATGGTTGAGAAAGCCGTTAAAGCGGGCGCTGCTGGAGTCTGTATAGGCAGGAACGTTTTCCAACACGAAAATCCTGATCGAATGCTGAAGGCCATAGCCACTATAGTTAAGGAGGGAAAAAGTGTGGAGGACGCCTTAAGAATATTGAAGGGGGAGTAGCTTGAAAGCTGCCCTCATCCCCCTATATCATTCGGATTACCCCTTTGAAAGGGCTGCAAGTTTCCTTGAAGAAGCAGTACACAGACTGAAGAGGAGGAAATTGGAAGTACTAGTGACAAGCAAGGTGAGTGAAAGCAGCGAAACACGGAGAGTCGCTAGGGAAGTCCTCAACTTCGACCCTGATGCTGTCATATTCTTCGTTCTAACCTGGATTGAGGCCCCAGCAGCTGTAAGCCTGGCTAGAGAGCTCTCCTCATACCCTATGATTGTTTGGGGCTTAAGAATGTACTACGAGAGCGGTAGAAGGGAGTCAACGGGCTCCCTTCCAGGGGCGGCTGTTCTCAAGGCAAGCCTTGAAGCTGTAGGCTATAGGCCCAAGTTCGTGGTCGGCCTACCCGACGAAGCTGAAGCGCTGGACGATGTATATCGCTACTGCTTAGTAGCTAGCGCTGTTAAGAAACTGAGCAGGTCTAAGATAGGACTCGTCGGCTACGCCTCAATGGGCATGTACACTGCCATGTTCGACCCCATATCCATGAGAAGTAGGCTTGGCGTAGATGTAGTTCACATAGATACTTCAAGCATTTTCAAGGAGCTCCATGGAATAAAGGAGGACGAAGCTCTTAAAGCAGTTGAAGGCTGGAAGAAGAAGTACTTCATCGAAAGCGACGTCAGGGAGGAAGACCTATTCATGGCCGCTAAGATATACCTGGTGTTCAAGAAACTTGTGGAGGAGCTTCGCCTAGAAGGTCTGACCGTTAAATGCCAGTACGAGTTCTCCAAGGATCTGGGCTTCGTGCCCTGTGTCCCCATATCAGTGCTAGCTGATGAGGGCGTGGTATGTTCGTGTGAAGGCGATGTTCCACTTACGGTTACCATGCTTGTGTTCCACTACTTGACGAAACAACCCATTTACTACGGAGACCTAGTGGACATTAGAGACAATAGGGTCTACCTGTCTAGTTGCGGATTCGCCCCCCTATCCCTATCGGCTAGTCCTAAAATGGGCATTGGAGTACACAAGTACTTCTTCAAGGGGTTGAGAAGCGGCATTGTCCTTAGAGAAGGCGAAGTTACTCTAGCTAGGCTCGGCGTGGTCAGGGGAGAGTACAGGATGCACGTAGCCTTAGGGAAGATAGTTGAAACTGAGCTAAGACAGGGACTTTTCCCTGCAGCCGAAATTGAGCTAAAGGGAGATATTAACGCGTTCATAGAGAACGTTATGAGCCAGCACTACGCTCTCGCTTACGGCGACTTAAGAAGCCACTTAAGGGCACTATGCGACATGGTGAAGGTAAAGTACATAGAAACATAGCCGGTAATTGCTAAGCTAGTAGCAACCTGCTCGCCTTATCGGATAAAATTAGATACTGCTTGTATAGCTGATCGTAGACTTCGACGAGGCCTTTATCGGGCCCTATCTCCTCCTCAGCCCTCACTAATTTAGCCGCCTCTTCTAAACTCCTATATACACCTGCCCCTATACCTGCCAAAATACACGCTCCCAAAGGAGCTGTGTTCGTGATCCTCGGCTTCGCTACAGGTAGATTAAAGACATTCGCCTTGATCTCCTTCCATAGCCTACTTTTAGCCCCTCCGCCTACCGAGATCGCTCTTCTAATCGGGTAATTCAAGCTCCTAATGACCTCTAAGTAGTACTTCAGCTCGAAAGCTATAGCCTCCATGATCGCTCTATAAATATGTGGTGCTCCATGGGACAGCGTGAGCCCTAGAATAGATCCCCTAGCGTAATGCGGTATTCCAGGTCTCAGAGAACCTGAGAAATACGGTATGATAAAAACTCCCTCAGAGCCTGCGATAATTTTTCTAGCCTCTTCCTCTAGCGCTTCATGGGAAACGTTAGTCCCAAATTCTGTAAAAAGTCCTAAAAACCAGTCCACTAACGCTCCTGAAGCTGAAAGGGTTCCTAGAAGAGTCCACTTATCCCGTACGACATAATGGTACACGAAAAGCTCCCTAGGCACCTTCCTTGGGAGGGTATCTGTAACGTATATGATCGCGCTAGCCGTACCGGTGGAATCGACAACTGGTCCCGGAGCAATTACTCCAGCTCCTAATGCAGCGCAACACTGATCGTGAGCACCTATGACCATAGGTACCTCATTTTTAAAACCAAGCTTTGAGGAGACTTCCTTCTTGACATATCCAGCAAGCTCACATGAGTATAGGAGATCAGGGAGAAGACTCTCGTCCACGCCTATGAAGTCTAGAACTTCGCTGAACCACTTCTTTGACCATATATCGTAGAGCATGCTGAACGACGCTAGGCTCCTGTCTACCAAGTACTTCCCAGTCAGCTTGTAGGCTACATAGCTCTGAGGAGAAAATAGAATTGCTTTAGCTTTCACCAAGAGATCTCTTCTATGCTTTCTGATCCATAGTAGTTTAGGAGCTGTGAAGCCTGCACCGGGCATCATTCCCGTTTTACTGTGCAGTTCCTCGTCGCCGAAAACGTTAACCATCTCGTCAACCTCTCTAACACTCCTCTGATCGAGCCATGAAATCGCGGTTGTTAGCGCCTTTCCCTCACTACCCATTAAAACTAGAGTATTTGCCTGACTGGATAGGGATATCGAGGTGATTTCCAACCCCTTTCCGACAGACAGCTCCTTAATGCAGTAGACAGCAGCCCTCCACCAGTCTTCAGGATTCTGTTCGACTAATCCAGGTCCGGGAAAAGTGAGTTCATAGCTCCTTGAAACTTCAGCTAATAGCTCTCCCTCATAGCTGATAGCGTAGGCCTTACAGCCTGTGGTTCCCAGATCTAATCCTAACAAACACTGCAGGAGAATCCCCCACTTATTTTAGCCGGCACCAGTTTAAATATGCTAGTGAAAGTAAGGGACAGCAGACTAAGAACGGTTCCAAACGTCCAAGCTTAGAAAAGCTTAAATCCTCACGGTCTTAGAGGAAACACATGAAAGCTAAAGTAGGCTTAATATTCTCCGTAATGCCTAAGGAAAAGCCCACATGGCCGTACAAAGGCTACGATTACGCAACTAGAGTTAAAAAACTATCGAGCCTTATTCGAGAAAACCTTCCAGATGTAGATTTTGTGGAACAGGTTCTAAGAAGCCCTGAGGAGTTCGATGAAGAGAAGTTTAAGGGAGTGAAAGTGTTCGCGGTAGTGCTTGTTGGAATATGGAATGGAGTAGCCAGAAAAATTATTGAGTCAGGTAAGCCTGTACTGCTAGTTGACGACCTCTACGGAGGTTCTGGAGAATTCCTACAAACCCTTGGATTGGCCCTCAGAAAGGGCTATAGAGTCGCTGGTGTAGCGTCCTCTAACCTCTTAGACAGCATTAACGCTATAAAAGTGCTATCTGCAATAGATCTCCTCTCAAAGTCTAGGATACTCGTAGTTAAAGAACTCGAAGAAGAGAGATTCAATGTCCTAAAAGAGAACGTTAAAAGGACTGTGGGATCCGAGCTCGTCTTAATAAGCCCAGAGAAGCTGATCTCAGAGTACGAAAAAACCAGTCCTGAAGAAGCTAGAAAGATAGCGGAGAAGTGGATCGAGGAAGCGCTTGAGCTCGTCGAGCCTAGCGAGGAGGAGGTAGTGAAGTCAGCGAAAATGTACCTTGCAATGAAAAAGCTCATAGAAAAGTACGGTGCACAGGCAATAACCATAGACTGTCTAGGACTCTTCTACAGGGGAAAGCTTCCAGCATATCCCTGCCTAGGATATGTTGAACTCCTAAACCGAGGATATGTGGCTACCTGTGAGGCCGATATAGACTCTGCTATAACACAGCTTCTAATACAGTACATTACAGGGAGACCTGGATTTGTCTCAGATCCCGTGCTTGACCAAGGTTCAGGATACATAATCTATGCGCATTGCTTGGCCGCAACTAAGGTCTACGGGCCTAAAGGCCCTCGAACACCCTATAGGATCAGATCGCATTCTGAAGATAGGGCCGGGGCAGCGCTTCAAGCCTACTGGCCTTCGGGAGAGCCCATAACAACAGTGAAGCTCAACCTAGCCAGAAGAGCCATGGCGCTCCACAGCGGTATTATAAGGGACAATATTGAGGAGGAAAAGGCCTGTAGAACCAAGGTAGCTGCTGAAATAGACGTAGATAAAATAATGTACAACTGGAATAGGGTTGTTGATTTCGGCTGGCACAGAGTATCCGTTGTAGGGAACTTCAAAAGGGAATTTAAATTAGCGGCTAGGCTTCTAGGTTTTCAGCTTATTGAAGAGGACTCCTGAAAGTTTCCCCGATTCCTTTAGGACTTTAGAATCTTTCTTAGAAGCCTTGTTAACCTAATGCCCTCAATCCAGAGAAATATTATCGGAAATACCGCTATTATTAGGGCCTCTATAGGCGGGTCTGCAAAAATTACGTAGCCAACTACTAGTGCTGTGCTAAAAATGGCGTAAGGTATCAGTCTCGGCACAACGCTTCCTAGAATCCCCACGTATATGGAAAAGAGGGATTCTCTATTTATTTTCGCGATATAATCTCCCTTCCTTTCAGCGAATCCCAGCTCCACAAGCCTATCTAGGTAATACTTCGTCGAGCCAGAGCTACTTAGCCCAGCAAGTCGCTGAACTTCCCTAATGCCCATGGGTTTGCCAGCTTTCAAGAGCACTAGGTATGCTTTAGCTAGGTTTCCACTAATAGCGATGGGTTTCCGTTTAGACAGTTATGTCACCCTTTATTCCTCTATGCGCACTCTCTTTTTAGCCACCACGTAGGAGACCGTAGCTGCGGCGGTGGCTATTGACACTGAGACTGCAAGAGGCGTCGATATTTTAATGAGCACGTCGATAAGGCTTTTCTCAGGCTGTTCAATTGCAGTGGGCTTCGATATCATTAGCTCTGATGGGAGAGAATATGTACCCCTTAAAACGAGAGCTCCAGGAACTTCACTGTAGGGCTTCCACTCCCCATCGAACCACACAAGTCTCCTGTTCCACCCCGCATATCCCAGTTTTATAGCCGAAATAATGCTCCCTATATCCTTTTCACTAAGGCCCTTAATGATCCCGTTCTTCAAAAGCCATTCTAGCTCAACTTTAAGAGCCTCCTTTAAATCCTTCTCGCTTACGGCATAGGCAGGCTTAAGCTTAATATTCAGAATCTCCACCCGGTTGAAGTACTGCTTGTCCACTAGCTTTTCGTCTAAGCCTAGGGACTTAACGGCTTGCTTGAACTCTGCGACAATTCGATCGCCTATTTCATCGACCCCCGTAATTCTAAACGCTAGGATGAGCATGTCCTTCAATACGTAGGCCTCGTCATCTTCCATCTCCTCGACCTCGTATCCTTTACCTTTACCGAGTATGGTTAAAGATGCCCTACCTACGGTCTTACGTGCCATGAAAGCTATTGTACCTTCCTTAATCTCCGCCCTAACTTCCCAGCCGAGTTTCCTAAGAGATTCAGGCTTGAGCTGAGAGACGTTCAACTCCTTCTCCTTATATACAATATTGCAGACATGTGCCGTAATCGTCTCCCTCTCCTCGTATAAGGGTATCTGTATTCTAATCGCGATGTACCTCTCCTGTGTTACTGTGACTTCTCCTCTCACTAGAGATTCTCTGATTACGCTGATGTTGAGGAGCTTCTTTGACTGAGGGATCCCGATTTTTCTTAGGAGACCTTCTACCTTGTTCCTAATGTTTGACGCCAGCTCATCTCCCATCTTCCTGGCTCCTTCAATGCGCAGGCCTATTTTCAAAATACCCTTAGTGGAGTTGATGCCTACGAACACTTTCACTTCCGCCCCACCTATATTCTTTGCAAAGATATACCCGATAGCCTCTCCTAGCGTAATCTTTCTAACCTTCCATGTTATTGCCCCGCTACTTTGAGCCTTCTCGACTGCTTCGCTTAAGCCCTTTAGGGTTAAGTTGCCCGCCTTTATGCACATTATCACTCGTGGCTCATCTTCAGAGACCCTTACGTTAGCGCACTTTAGTCCCTGCTCCGAGACCACTACTATTAGCCTGCTATCGTACCGACTCCTGTAAGCATAGGCCGAATAGCTCCAGTAGAAGTAATCTACTCTCCTAACACCTTCCGTGGAAGCGAGCTTCAACAAGTTATATTCTATTCCAGGCTTGTTTAAAACTACTTCAATCGCATAGATATCTCCCGGACTTACGCTTGCAAGAACACTTAATTCCGTCAGCATTATGCTCAATAGCATCGTTATTACCAGCAATTTCCCCCTCCAAGAGATTTTATTTTCCAAGTTTTCACCCATATAGAACTCACATTTATACAAGATATATCTATGCTTTAGAACGGACTGTTCAATTTTATGAACATCCCCCTAGCTTTGTGCTATAGCGGAGAAGCAAGCGCAAGCTTTGAAATTTTTCACCAAAACTTTTATGATTTCGGGTGTATAGGAACTCTTGGGTGACCCCATGAGAAAGACTATTGAAAATCTGGTGAAGGCGTTTATA
>Ga0190367_1001722_pt1 | contig 12220 bp, 15 predicted proteins | sample 4872181011_MG_FD_171838 | JGI IMG/M metagenome (GOLD analysis project Ga0190367, IMG submission 171838) | Hydrothermal vent microbial mat bacterial communities from Southern Trench, Guaymas Basin, Mexico - 4872-18-10-11_MG | ecosystem: Environmental > Aquatic > Marine > Hydrothermal vents >... | reverse complement strand
TACGCCTACGGGGCTATCACCCTCTCTGGCGGGCCATTCCAGGCCACTTCGGCTTCGCCCGGGAGGGCTCTGGGCGGCCCGAAAGAGCCGCCCGTGGCCAAGACCCGATAACCCCACATCCCCCCGGGGTTTCCCCCAGGGGTTTGGTTTGGGCTCCTCCCCTTTCGCTCGCCGCTACTCGGGGAATCCCATATTGGTTTCTTTTCCTCCCCCTACTTGGATGCTTCCTTTCGGGGGGTTCCCGCTCCCTGCCGGGAGCGCCCGGATAAGCCCGAAGGCCTATCCGGGCAGGAGGTCCCATTCGGGGATCCCCGGATCCACGCCTGCACGCGGCTACCCGGGGCTTATCGCAGCCTGCCACGCCCTTCGTCGGCGCCCGAGCCGAGCCATCCACCAGGCGGGTTGGCGTGCCGGGCCTACTCCGGGACCCACCTCGGGCGCTACCCGTGGCCTCTGCGTGGCGGTCATGGTGAGCGTGAGCTGAAGTGGGCTCACGCCCCTACGCCCTTCACCCCACGAGCGAGATGCTCGGGGGCTGCATTCGGCCCGTCCTCAAGAGCAGGGGAGGAGGGGTATAAGGCTTTCGCCTAGCCTTAGAGCGTGCAGCACCTAGAGAGGCCCATTAATGCTCCATTCGACGAGATAGAATACCATGGCCAACGCCCCTTGGGCCGCGCATGAGCGGGCACCGCTACCTCAAGACTTAAATCCCCCTCAAGGCCCTACGGTCAGCAAGCCCGAGGGGTGAGGGCAATGAGCAGCAAGAAGCCCTTCTACGTGAAGTTCGAGGTCCCCTCAGAGCTGGCCGAGGCAGCTCTAGAGGCCCTGAGGAGAGCTCTTGAGTCAGGTGGCAAGAAGGCCATCAAGAAGGGCGTGAACGAGACCACCAAGGCCGTTGAGCGCGGCCTGGCCAAGCTGGTGCTGATAGCCGAGGACGTCGACCCACCCGAGATAGTGGCGCACCTCCCCATCCTATGCGATGAGAAGGGCACCCCCTACATCTATGTGCCCAGCAAGGCCGAGCTTGGGAAGGCAGCTGGCATCAAGGTGGCTGCCTCCTCCGCCTGCATCATAGAGCCGGGCGATGCTGAGGGCATGGTCAAAGAGATAATAGAGGCCATCAAACAGCTCAGAGCTGGTGGTGAAGCTTGAGCAGCGAGGAGAGGCCCACGCCAGCGGAAGTGGTCCAGATACTCGGCCGCACGGGCGTTACGGGCGAGATCACCCAGGTGCGCGTGCGCATCCTAGAGGGGCGCGACCGCGGCCGCATCCTCACGCGCAACGTGAAGGGGCCAGTCAGGTTAGGCGATATACTCATGCTGAGGGAGACAGAGCGTGAGGCCCGCAAGATCGAGTGAGGAGGGGGCGCCCCTCATGCCTTTTTGGAGGTGAGGCAGCGTGCCCAGGGTGAGGCAGTGCTCCTTCTGCGGCCACGAGATACCGCCTGGCACGGGCTTTATGTTCGTGCGCAACGATGGGCGCGTGCTCTGGTTCTGCTCCAGCAAGTGCCGCAAGAATTACCTGAAGCTCAAACGCGACCCGAGGAAGCTGAAGTGGACAAAATACTATGGCAAGACGGAGAGGGGCTGAAGCCGGGGAGCTCCTATCCTCTCCCCTGCTCGCGGCCTCTAGGGGGCATCCTGCCTTCTAGCCAGCCCATGCTAGCGCCCGGGAAGGCATCTACCGTGGGCAGGTAGGGCTTGATGTCTAGGACGGGCGAGCCATCCAGCGCGTCCAGGCCCCTCACGACCAACACGTTGCCCTGAAGTTCCACGAGCTCCACCACGCAGAGGCCGAGCGGGTTGGGCCTGTCTGGCGACCTGGTGGCGAATAGGCCGTGAAGGCGCGTGTCCCAGGGCGTGGTTATGAGCGGCTGCCAGGGGCGGGCGAGGTGGCAGTAGTAGATGATTATGAGGTGCGAGAAGGTCTCCAGGTCCTTGAGCGCTTTCGCGTAGGGAGGGAACACCTCTACCTGGCTGAGCACCTCCGGCCTGAGCCAGCCCTGCCTGGGCGCCTCAGCACGTGTCCTATAGGGCGAGCGCACTACACCGATGGGCCTGAGGATTACGGAAGCTGGCTTGCTAGCCCCCAATTTAGGCACGCCCCCGCACGGGAGGCCGCCAGCTGCAGGAAAAAGCTCCCCCTCACGTCTTTCTCCTGATCAGGAGGGATCGCGGGAGGAATGGCGAGGGGCGCGGGAGCGGGACAACCTCCATGTCCGTGAACTCGTTGAGCGCGAAGTAGAGGAAGGCCAGTTCATCCGCGGTTAGATCGGGGGCCACCGCCTTCTTGAAATCGGACTCGCGGATTATGTTCACGCTGCCCAGCAGGCGGAGGGCGTTCTCCGCTAAGGCCCTGAGCCTGGCGAGCCTCGCGTTCAAGTAGGCCGTGCGGTAGGACTCGTCCCTGAGGCGGAGGGCGTGGTCTATCGCGTCCAAGATCACCTTCAGGCCCTTCCTGCTCTCCTTGTCCAACCTCATCGGCGTGCTCAGGTCCACCACCGGCATGTCCTTGGCGGCTTCCCCGACCTCCGGCAGGAGGGAACTCCTCACGATGATAGCTGAGGGGCAGGGCATCTCCCTTAAGGCCGCGGCCTCCCCCGCCTCATTGATGACGAAGACGGGGAGTTCCAGGGGCTTGACAAGCTTCCTGAGGTTGGCCACCAGGTTCTGAGCTAGCTCTGGCGAGTAGAACGCTATGACAACCCGCCCACCCGAGACCACGGCCGCCATTAAGTAGGCTATGTTCTCGGCCCCTACCGTGGAGATAATGTCGGAAAGAGGCGGGGCTGCTGTGGCAGGGACCTCCCCTATGGACTTGACCACAGAAGTGCGCCTAACCTGCCCGTTCGCATCAAAGTAAACGACTAACGCGTGGTCTCCGTGGAAAAACGATATGCTCGTCAGGCCTCTCTCACGAGCTGTCCTGACGTCCTCTTCCTCCGGCTCATATATTTCTATTCGGCCACATACCGGGCAGGAAACTCTGACCGGCATGTGTTATCCTCCGTTAGCGCTTTGCGCTATCTCGTATAAAGCCTTTAGCTTCCTGGCCCTGGCGCGTGTAGGGGCGCGAGCATGGCGGATGTGGAGCGCACCTTCGTGTTCCTTAAGCCTGACGCCGTGCTGCGAGGGCTCATGGGCGAGATACTGGCCAGGATAGAGCGGAGAGGGCTGAGGATCAAGGCGCTCAAGCTCCATAAGATGACGCGGGAGGAGGCAGAACGCCTCTATGGGGTCCACAAGGGCAAGGAGTTCTTCGAGCGGCTGGTCGAGCACGTTACTTCCGGCCCCGTCCTCCTCATGGTGGTCGAGGGGCCGAGAGCGGTGGGGGTGCTCAGGCGCATGATAGGGGCCACGGACCCACTTGAGGCCCAGCCCGGCACCATAAGGGGCGATTACGCCCTCGACATCACGTGCAATATCATCCACGCGGCCGACAGCAGGGAGAGCGCTGAGAGGGAAATGCGTATATTCTTCACGGAGGAGGAGATCGAGGCTCTGTGGGAGGGCGTGGAGGAGTGAGCGTGAAGCCCGAGCTGAGGGAGGCCTGTGGCAGGCTGGTGGAAGCCCTCTCGGAGAAGGGGGAGCTCCTGCTTGAGGAGGCAGCTGGCCTGTCTGGCCTGAGCGAGGGGGAGCTAGCGAGCGCCGTAGCCGTCCTAGAGGCCCTGGGCTTGGCCGAGGTTGAGGAGGACGTCCTGAGGTGGCTTGGGCCAGAGGTGAGGGGGCGCGTGATCATCGTGCGCGGGAAGGTGGACTACGTGCTCCAGAACCCCTTCGAGGTGAGGGTCTTCGGCCAGGAGGAGCTGAAGGCCACGGCCAGGCCCTGAGGTGCCCTGCTTGAGTCAGGCCGAGGGAGGGCAGGAGTTCTTCTGGAGGGCCAGGATAACCCGTGGAGGGGCCGTCCTGCTCGGCAGGAGCGTGGCCTGCGATGCCCACGAGCCCTCCAGGCCCGTGAGAGTCATCACGCACGCGCACAACGACCACATCGCTGGCCTGTCGAGGAGCCTGAGGGAGTGCTCCTGGGTCCTCATGACCGAGGCCACGCGCGACCTTCTGGCCGTCCTGAAGAGGCGCGACCTGCACCGCCTGGCCCACGTGGTAGGGCTCCGCTACGGCCAGCCCTTCCGCCTGGAGAGCGAGGTGGTGAGGCTCCTGAGGGCCAGGCACATCATAGGGGCCGCTCAGGTCCTGGTGGAGGACGAGGAGGGCACCAGGCTCCTCTACACGGGCGATTTCAAGTTCCCCGGCACGCCCGTCGTGGAAGCCGATGTGCTCGTCATGGAGGCCACCTACGGGCGCCCGGACCAGGTGAGGCGCTTCGAGCCAGAGGTGGAGGACCGCCTGGTGGAGCTCGTGGAGCGCGGGCTGAGGGAGGGGCCCGTCTACGTCCTCGGCTACCACGGGAAGCTCCAGGAGGTCATGCAGATACTCGTGGATGGGGGCGTTTGGGCCCCCTTCATCCTGCCCAGGCGTGTCTACGAGGTCGCCCGCGTGTGCGAGAGGCACGGCATGATCCTGGGCGACTACCTGCCCACATGGTCGAGCGAGGCCAGGGAGCTGGTGGCCAGGGCGGAGCCCTACGTGGCCTTCTACCACGTTTCAAGCTCGGCACGCCTGAGGGAGCGGCAGATGGCCATGCGGATCACCGTGAGCGGCTGGGAGCTGAGCAGGCCCGTGAGGGAGGTCAGGCCGGGCGAGTATGTGGTCGGCCTCAGCGACCACGCTGACTTCGAGGGCCTGCTGGCCTACGTGGAGGAGTGCGGCCCCAAGGTCGTGATCACGGACAACTACCGGGTGGGCTCGGGGGCCATCTTGGCCAGGGAGATAAGGCGCCGCCTGGGCATACCGGCCTTCCCCATGCCCTCCCGCGGCCCGATAAGGCGCGACCTGAAGGAGTGGCTCTAAGGGGGCCTTAAGGCCTCATTTTATGGCGGTCAAGCTCTTTATCTCCCGGTAGAGCTCCCTCAGCACGTCCATGTAGCTCACGCGCCCCTCCTCTACGGCCTTCATGGCCTCCTCCAGGCGCCTTGTGGTCTCCTCTGATACGTAGCGGCTGAAGTGGCCGTCCAGGTAGCTCAGGACGCGGCGGCCCAGCCCCGTCGGGTAGAGACGCCCCTTCCTATTGTGGGCCACGTAGCGGCGCTCAAGGAGGGTGGCTATGATCTTCGCGTAGGTGGAGGGCCTGCCTATGCCCCGCTCCCTCATCATGGCCACGAGCTCCCCCTCCGTGAAGAGCTTGACCCCTGCATCGTGCCAGTGCCTCACGGCCTTAACGTGCAGCACCTCGCCCGGCTCCAGGCGGGGGATGAGCTTCACAGGCCTTATGAGCGTGAAGCCTGGCTCCCTCACCTCGCAGTAGCCCTCCACAGGCACCTCCTGGCCGTTCACGCTCAGGACGGCCTTCTGCTTGACCAGGCGGGCCTTGCTCATCTGACTGGCCACGAAGCGCTTGAATATCATGTCGTAGAGGGCGTAGTGCTCGCGCCTTAGGCGCCTGGCCAGCCTTATCACGCCCATCTGGACGAGCTGGCGCAGCCTCCTGGCATCTATGGGCCTGGTGGGCCTTATGCACTCGTGGGCTCCCTCCTCGCCCATGGCCCAGCTCCTGGGCGCGAAGTAGGCCGTTCCCCAGCGCTCCGTGATGTATTCCCTGGCCACGCCTATGCCAGCCGAGGAGACGCGCGTGCTGTCCGTGCGGTGGTAGGTGATGAGCCCCGTCTCGAAGAGCTCCTGGGCCAACCTCATGGTCTCGCGGGCGCTCAGCTTGAGGACGGCCGATGCCTCCCTGAGCATGGCGTCCGTCGTGAAGGGCGGGGGCGGCGCCAGCTCCACCTCCTCGTGCTCCACGGCCTTCACCGCGCACATGGCTCCCTCAAGCTCGCGCATCTTGGCCTCTATCTGGCGAGCCGTCATGCGCGGGAAGCGGAGCACCACCCTGAGGCCGTTCTCAAGCTCAAGGCCGAAGCAATCTTGGAAGCTCTTGCGCCACTCCCTCCAGCGCTCCACCACCCAGCGCAGCACGGGCGTCTGGACACGGCCGGCCGAGAGGGTGCGCCAGCCCACGTGTTCCTGGACCTTCTGGCTCAGCTCGAAGCCTATCCAGCGGTCCTCCACACGCCTCAGTATCTGCGCCTCCACCAGCCGCTCGTTTATCTCCCTGGGGTTCCTCAGGGCCTCCAGGAGCGCCCGTCGGGTGATCTCGTGGAACTCCACGCGCTTGACCTCCCGCACGTAGGGCGAGAGGTAGGCGGCTATGTCCCAGCCTATCTTCTCCCCCTCCGCGTCCGCGTCCGTGCCCACGAGGAGCACGTCCACCTCCCGGGCCACGGAGGCCAGGGCCTTCAGGAGCTCCGCCTTGTCGTCCAGCTCCACGCCACAGGCAGGGCACTTCTCCAGGTTGTCCGTGTATTGCTCACCGCACCTCCGGCAGCGCTTTATGGTGCCGTAGACGGGCACGAAGTGGCCATCCCGGACCTCCACGCCGTGGAAGCCGCCCTTCGTAACCAGGTCGAAGACATGCCCCTTGCTGGCCACCACGCTGAGGAAGAAGTCGCCCGTGGAGGTCTCGAAGACCGTGAGCGGCCCTATCTCGCGCTTCGTGGGCTTGCCGAAGAAGCGGGCGATGGTGCGGGCCTTCGTGGGGGATTCGACCACTAGGAGGGCGGTGCGCATGGGGTCCTTCAGCTCAAGGGCCAGCTCACCAGCCAAGAGACGCCTTATGAGCTCGCGGTCGCGGTCCACCTCGGCCATGATGGCCTTCAGGTCCACCTCCTCCAGCGGGCGCCACTCCACCTCCTCCAGATACCACCGGAGCGCCTTCCTCAGGCCGTTGAAGGCCTTCTGGTCATCTACCACCAGGACCGCTAGGCCCTTGGAGACACCGCCAGCGTAGAGGCGCGAGGTCCTGCCTGAGGCCTGGAGGTAGCCCACTGGGTCAGGCACGATTAGGTAGGGCTCGCCAGCCTCCTCGTCAAGGCTTAGGTGGGGGCTCTCCCTGATGGCCTCTCGCACGTCCGGCCGTGCCAGGAGCTCCCTCAGGAAGTGCCAGACCTCCTCGAAGAAGGCACGGGCCTGCTCAAGGAAGCCTGAGAGGTGCCTGCCCTCCGCGAGCGCCTGCACGACCTCCTTGAGCTCGTCGCGCCTCAGCAGGCTCGCTATGCGCCTCAGCCTCGCGATGTAGGCGTCCGCTCGGTCTGCCTCCTCCCGGGCCAGCAGGTCCCTGAGGTTCGCGAGCAGGATCACGGCCCTGTGGGGCCTGAACTCCGAGAGAGCGAGGCTTATGCGCATCTTCGGCACGCCAGCGAAGACGGCATACCTTATCCTGGCGGGCAGGTCTATGCCGCGGGCCAGGGGGCTCCTGAAGGAGGCCACGCCCACCAGCACGTCCAGCTCGCCGGACACGTAGGCATCTATGACCTTCTTGCGCGCCCTGGTGAAGGCCTCGGCCTTGACGCCCCTGGCCTTAAGGAACTCGGCCAGCTCCTCGGCATAGGCGGAGCCGCGGTCAAGAGGCACGAAGATCAGGCCACCCGTGCCCAGCTCGCGCACCAGCTTGAGGACGGCTTCCTCAAGCGGCTTTCCTGGCACAACAAAGACGTTCTCCACGTTCCTCAGCCCCTCAGCGCGCCCACCTAGCTCGAAACCCAGGAGCTCCCGGAAGAGCCTGATGCGCTTCGTGCGCTTGGCCCTTATGGTGGCGCCCGAGACTATAAGGACGCCCTTCCCAGACCACCTCCTCACCTGCTCAAGCTCGGCCTCAAGGCCCGCAAGCCTGCTCCTCAGCTCGTCCAGCTCCTCCCTGCTCGCGTTGCGCTTCCTCAGCTTCCTCGAAAGCTCTGTCCTGAGCCTCAGGGCCTCAAGCGCCTTCTCCACGAGCTCTGGCCCTATGCCGAGGAGCGAGAGGACGGTGTCCACGTTCTTGGAGGAGCGGAGGAAGGCATCCACATCGTCCACGAACACGAGGTCGAGCTTCTGGCCCGCCAGCAGCTCGGCCCGCCTGGCCAGGAAGAAGGAGGTGGTGATGAGGATGTCGTAATCACCGCTTTTTATGGCCTCAAGAGCTTCCTTCGCCCTCTTCTTGCTCAGCATGGAGTGGTAGCACACTATCCTGGCCTCAAGGCCAGCTCTCTCGGCCATGGCCGTGAGCTTCTCATAGACCTGCTTGACTAGGAGGGAGGTGGGGAGGAGTATGTAGCTCCTCTTGCTCTTGGAGGCCAGGTAGAGGGCTAGGACGCAGCCGAAGGCCGTCTTGCCGCTCCCCGTGGGCGCCACTATGGCGAAGCACTTCCCAGCTAGAGCACGCCTAGCCCATGTCCTCTGGGCGCTCCAGGGCCTGCTGCCAAGCGCTCGCCTGAAGAAGTCCTCAAAATCTGCCAGCTCGGCGTGAAACTCGGCCAGCTCCCGGTAGGACCTCAGTGTGCCCAGCTCCTTGAGCTTGCTGAGGCAGAAGGACATGACCTCTTCCTTGTCAAGCCCCTTGAGCTTGCCCAGGAGCTCCTCATCTGGCAGTGGGAGGCAGCTCTCACATGGAACGCCTAGCAGGAGCCGGACATCGCTTATCCGGCCCCCGCAGTTCGGGCAGGCACCCTCGAATATGGCCCTCACCATGTTCCTTCTCCACGAGCCTGTGGCACTTGCTTATTAATTATCTTGTTACCATGCGAGCACCAGGGCAGGGAGGTCAGCGATACCCACGCCTGCGGCCGCGCCCCTTTTTTCTCCCCCGTGCTGGGGGCTCAGGGGGCACCTCTGGCCTGAGCCTTACCTCCGAGATATCGCCCTTCACGAGCAGGTCGGGGACATCGTATTCCCTGATGACGGTGGTCCTGCCACGCCTGACCGTTATCTCCAGGCGTATCTGGCCGCCAGCGAAGCTCTCGAACCCGAACTCCAAGCCCTCTATGGGCCTGAACTCCACGTTAGCCCAATCCGCCTTTGAGATGACCTTGAGGAAGGCGAGGAGCTCCTGCTCAGATACGCCCACGAGACCAGCTAGCTCGTGCAATCGATAAGCTACCTCGTCCAGCTCGCTCCTCGCGCGTCTCATGGGGGCTCGGCTAGAGCGATGAGGCGAGGTATAAAAGGTTGTCTGGGGCGGTAGCAGGCACCTACCAGGCCGTCTCCGGGTGCCTCAGCAGGTGAGGTGGAAGGCAGCGACCACCCTGCGGCCCTTATCGACGAGCTGATTGTAGGTGCGCCACGCTCTCCTCGTGCTCTCGACCACCACCTCAAGGCCGCGCTCCCTGAGGGCTTCCTGAACCTCCTCGGGCACCTTCATGAGGCCAGAGTAGCCCGTGCCTATAACGAGCACCTCCGGCTCTGCCTCAAGCGCTTTGTCTAGGTCCTCTAGGTGGAGCTTGTGCCCCTCCTTGCGCCACCAGTCCGCCAGCACGCCATCAGGCCTTATGATGACATCGCTCGTGTAGCGCCTGCCGTCAATAACTATCTCCCCGAAGCCGTAAGCCTCTACCCTCGGGGGCCTGCCCCCGCCAGCCACGCCCCAACGCCCCCTTAGGTAGCACCCTCTCCCCTAGTTAATTTGCACGAGGGCACGCGCCTCCTCAGGCCCGGAAGTCCGTGAGCCTAGCCTGGCCCAGGCCCGTGAGGAACCACGTATAGGGGCGCTTGCCCCTCCTGTCCACCACGCCCTCGCGCCTGAGGGAAGCCAGGTGGAGCCTGACGGATGAGCGGCTCAGGCCCGTGAGCTCTGCGAGCTGGGCCACCGTGAGGCCTGGGCGCTCCTCCAGAGCCGCTAAAATCTTGGTCCTCGCGTTCAGGCCAGGCCTCACGTTCCTCTTGTGCGTGAGGTATGCCTTCGGGTGGTAGGGCATACCTGGGCGTGAGTTCTCCATGGCCCTTAAGAAGTTTTCGCGCCAGGGGAGCCTAAAACTCTATGCCAGGCCTCGGGGGCAGGCCGCGCTTGTAGGGATGCTTGACCTCCCTCATCTCGGTTACCAGGTCCGCGACCTCTATGAGCTCCTCGGGCGCCCTCCGGCCCGTCAGGATGAGTTCCACGTGGGGCGGCTTGTTCTTTATGAGGTCCAATACCTCCTCCAGGCTGACGAGGCCGAAGTATATGGCCACGTTTATCTCATCTAATATAACTACGTCGTATTCCCCGCTCATCACTACCTCCCTGGCCAATTCCATGGCCCTCCGGGCCTCGGCTAGGTCCTCCTCGCTCGGGCCACTGGAGGTTATGAAGCGGCCTCGGCCGAAGGCCCTGACCTCTATGTTGGGCAGCTTTTCAAGCACGTGGAGTTCCCCGAAGTCGAAACCCCCTTTGATGAACTGGATGATGAAGACCTTCAGGCCACGGCCTATGGCCCTGATGGCCAGGCCCACGGCGGCCGTGGTCTTCCCCTTTCCATCGCCCGTGTATATCTCCACCAGGCCCGGGTCCAGCCTAGGACGCCTGCTCATGCCATCCCCTCACGGCCTTCAAGAGCTTCCTGATGAGCAGCTCAGCCCCAGCCCCGACTGTGAGGCGTCCTGCTGCTATCTCCCGGGCCACGACCTCGAAGTCCGGGGTCCGCATGAGCTTGGGCAGGAAATCGGAGAGCAGGGTCCGCGTTAAGGCCTCCCTGAGGAGCGCCCAGGCCTTCCTCTCCGTGAGCCTAACGCCCTTCTCGGCCAAGAAGGCCCTGTGCCGCTCTATTTGCTCCACGAGCTCCTCCACGCCCTCGCCCGTGAGGGCCACGGTCCTCACGATGGGCGGCCTCCAGCCGGGGTTCTGGGGCTCCATGTTCAACACGGACGCGAGGTCGGCCACCATCTTGTCCGCGTTCACGCGGTCGGCCTGGTTCACCACGTAGATGTCCGCAATCTCCATGAGACCCGCCTTGATGACTTGAATCTCATCGCCTAGGCCAGGTGCCAGCACGAGCACCACGGTGTGCGCTATACCCGCCACGCCCACGTCAAGCTGGCCAGCCCCCACGGTCTCAACTAGGACGATGTCATAGCCAGCCGCGTCCAGCACCTTCACGGCCCCCTCCGTGGCCTCAGCTATGCCGCCCACGCCCTCGCGGGTGGCCATGCTGCGGATGAAGACGCCTTGGTCGAGCGTGAGCTCCTGCATGCGCAGGCGGTCGCCCAAGATGGCGCCGCCCGTGAAGGGGCTGGTGGGGTCCACGGCCACCACGCCGATCTTGAGCCCCTTCCGCCTGAAGGCCCTGATGAGCTCCCGGATGAGGGTGCTCTTGCCGACGCCCGTGGGCCCCGTGATGCCTACCACGTAAGCCCTGCCCGTGTGGGGCTCCAGGGCCTTGAGGAGCTCCGCTGCCTCGGGCATCTTGTCCTCAATGAGGGTTATGGAGCGGGCTACGGCCCTCTTATCGCCAGCCAACACGTCTTTAACGAGCTCTTCCGCGTGCGTCAAGCGCCTCTACCCCTTTTTCACATGCTCTCTTACATACTTGATGACCTCGTCCGTAGGGGTGCCGGGACCGAAGACCTCGTCCACGCCCATCTGCTTGAGCGCTTTGGCGTCGTCCTCGGGTATGATGCCCCCCACGAGCAAGAGCACCTGGCCGAAGAGCCCTTTCTCCTTCATGAGCTCTATCACGCGCGGCACCCAGGTCATGTGGGCGCCGGAGAGGATGCTCAGCCCTATTACGTCCACGTCCTCCTGCAAGGCCGTCTCCACGATCTGCTCGGGCGTCTGGCGTAGGCCCGTGTAGATGACCTCCATGCCAGCCTCCTTCAGCGCCCGGGCCACCACCTTGGCGCCTCGGTCATGGCTGTTCAGGCCCGGCTTAGCTATCAGGACCCTGATGCGCCTGGAGGGGATCTCTCCCCCGCTCAAGCCATCGCCACCGCGGGGAAGAACTCGGCCACCCCTTAAATCTTCTGAGAGCTAGGGGGTTGGCAGGCGGTTAGCTTGGGCAAGCGAGCATACCCGCGCGTGGCCGTGGACGTGGTCCTCATTCGCGCCGATGGCAGCCTGGTGCTGGTGAGGCGCGGCAGGGAGCCCTTCAAGGGCATGTGGGCTCTCCCGGGCGGCTTCATAGAATACGGCGAGAGAGCTGAGGAGGCGGCCGTTAGAGAGGCGGAGGAGGAGACGGGCCTTAAGGTGCGCGTGGAGGGGCTTGTGGGCGTTTACTCGCGGCCCGACAGGGACCCGAGGTGGCACGTCATATCCATAGCCTACCTGGCCCGCGAGGTGAGTGGGGAGCTCCGGCACGGCAGCGATGCGGCCGCGGTAGGCTGCTTCAGGG
>Ga0190367_1001721_pt1 | contig 12224 bp, 15 predicted proteins | sample 4872181011_MG_FD_171838 | JGI IMG/M metagenome (GOLD analysis project Ga0190367, IMG submission 171838) | Hydrothermal vent microbial mat bacterial communities from Southern Trench, Guaymas Basin, Mexico - 4872-18-10-11_MG | ecosystem: Environmental > Aquatic > Marine > Hydrothermal vents >... | reverse complement strand
CCTGAGGGCTATACCGGGCTTAGAACTCGTGGAGATGGAGCGTAACCGCGAGAACGCGGCCTGCTGTGGCGTCAGCTCTTGGCTGTTGTGCGGTCAGGAGGCGAAGGCCGCTCAGCTCGAGAGGCTTAAGGAAGCTGTTGCCACAGGAGCTGAACAACTCGTGGTAGGCTGCCACAAATGCAAAATACACTTCACATGCGTTCAGAACGAGAAGCTGCCGTCCAGCTACGAGGACGTGAAAATACCAGTGGTGGAGTTCACCGAGCTCGTGGCAGAGGCCCTGGGGCTCCGGGAGGTGACCTGAGGCCCCTCTAGCGGCCCTTCAGCCCGGCGCCCCTCAAGGCCTCGACTAAGCTTTTAGCGGCTTCCCCAGGGTCCTCGGCCAGCACAATAGAACGCCCTACTATGAGGAAATCCGCCCCGGCCTCTAAGGCTGCCCTAGCATCGCCTCCTTGGGCTCCCACGCCCGGGGCGAAGATGAGCGGGGCTGGCCCGACCTCGGCTCTTACGGCTCTTATGGCCTCGGGCCTGGTGGCACCGACCACGAGCCCATCGGCTCCCCATTCAACGGCTTTCCTGGCGAAAAGCGCGTAGAGTGGCTTGCTTAGCCCGCCAGATACCACTTCTAGCCCGAAGAAATCTGAAGCTCCTGGGTGGCTCATGTAGGCCAGCAGCAGCACGCCCTTCCCTAGCTCGTGGGCCATCTCCAGGACGGGTGCGAGACCGCCTTCCCAACCGACCAACGGGCTGGCCGTGAGGGCGTCAAAACCGGCCTCGAAGTAATACTTGGCCGCGACCTGGTTAGTGGAACCTATATCGCTCAACTTCGGGTCCGCTATACAGGCTAGGCCGAGTTCGTGTGCCCTGTCCAAGAGCGGGCGCACGCCCGAGAGGCCGAGGGGCAAGATGAGGTGAAAATTCACCTTTAGAGCGCAGACATAAGGCGAGGCGGCTTCTAAGATCTCCCTGGCCTTCCTCATGAGCTTGCTGGGCTTATCCGGCGGCAGATCAAGGGCCAGCACCACGGGAGAGCCCTTCTTCTCACGGGCCTTCTTGATGAGCTCCACGAAGCCCATGGTCGCCACCGCGAGGGAAGGGCGCTTAGGCGCCTTAAAGCCTTGGGGGGCCGTAGCGGCCCGGGAAGCTCTCCATCACTTTCCTGGGCCTGAAGGCCAGAATCCTGGCTTCCCTCAGCCTCCTCCTGAGCGCGGCCATGAACTTCCTAGGCGAGGCACCTAGCTTCAGTATAGCATAGTTCTCCAACAGGCCGAGACGGCCTAAGGAGACCACGTGCTCGTGTAACCTAGTGGCCCCCACGGCCCTCTTCAGGGCGTGGTGGGAGGCGCCGATCACGATGATCCTGTCAAGGCCGGAGAGGACCCAGGCCTCGAAAGCCCTCACCTGGCCTTCCGAGAGCTCGGCCCTGATGGGCTCGGGCACTCCCTCCTCGTTCTCCCCGCGCCCGGGCGCCTCGAGGAGCCTGACCTCCAAAGGCATGTTCTCGGCCAGGCAGAAGAGGTCGGCCAACTCGCGCGTGGACAGCTCTCGGCCATCGGCCAGCTGGGCTCTGAGGGCGGCGAGGGGCACGAAGGCCTCTAGGTTAACGGGCTCGAAGACACCTATATCCACGTAGAGGCCCTGGTCCACGACAGCCGATATACGGCCCCTTATCACCGAGGAGCGCCTCAGCCTATCCGCCCTAACGGGCGCCAAGCCCATCTCGGCCTCTATGAGCCTCGCGGCCACTTCCTCGTCTTCGCCCGACAGCTCCACGAGCAGCCAGCCCTTGCCGACCGTGCCGACCACCCTCACGTGGACGGCTAGGCCAGAGCAGAGGGTGAGGAAAGCGGGCGTGAAGTCCTCTGGCCTATAGCGCCCGTACGCCTTCTCGAGCACGACCACACGGACCACGGCCTCCACCACCGGGGCGCAGGAGCGGGGCCAGCTCGGCGTGCACCTTGGCTAGATTGACCACGGCTGGGTGATCAGGACCTAGCTCGCGTTCTAGCCTGGCTAGGGCCTCCTCAAAGGGCAGGACGCGTGGCCCCCTAACCAGCTTGTCCGCGTAGGCTACTATCTTCTCCTCCAACGTCTCGGGCCCGTAATCGCCCCTCGGCCAGCCCAGGCGCTCGGCTACCTCGGGCCTCACGCCCCCCGTGTGCCTGGCTATGAGCCTCACGAGCCTCTCGCCTAACCCTAGCTCCCGCGCCAGCTCGGCCCCTAAGAAAGCGTGGGCTACGGAGTGCGTCTTAGCCCTGCCCATGTCGTGGAGGAGGGCGCCCGCCTCCACCAGGCCCATATCGACCTCTAGGCCGGCTCTCCGGCAGGCCTCGGCTATTCGCAGGGCCACGCGGGCCACTCTTTCGGAATGTTTTATCACCTCGGGAGGGCAACCTACGGCCTTTAGGATGGCCAGGGCCTCCGGCCTACTGGGGATACCGCTGGCCACCTGGCCGCGCTTGGCCCCGCCCAAGGGTCTCTCACTCCGAGAGTTCCCTTTTTATCTGGGCTATCTTGGCCTTCAGGGCCTCTATCTCCCGTGAATTATCGTAGAACTCCAGGGGCTCGCCGCACCTAGGGCACCTGAAGAGGTTATCCGAGGCCTCGTCGAACGTGTAACGCCGGCAGCCCGGCGTGCCGCACCAGAAGAACTGGTTCTCTTCCTCGTACTTCAGCTTGGCTTCCAGCTTCTCCAATATCTTCTTCTTCCAGGTCTTCACTATGATCTCTATCTGCTCTAGATTGAGGCTCCAGAAGAACTTATAGCGGCTAGTCTCCTCATCCCGCTCGCGCCTCAGGTTCACGACCAAGCCATGGTAAAGCTTGTAGAGCACCCTCCTGGCTATGTCCTCTTTCAGGTTCGCTCTCCGGGCTATCTCCTCGTCGCTCATCTCCTTATCGCCTAGCACCCTCACGATTTTCACGGCTTCTTCTCCGCCTACCACACGGGCCACGAATTCTATGACATCTTCCTCTAGCGGCATCAACCCCCCAAGCCACCGTGCTGTGCGTTATGGTGGGTATTATAAGCTTAAGGCCCATGGCGGGAAAGCCCCCGCCGGGGCTCAACGTTGCTGGGCGAGCTATGTCCTGCCGCGGGCGAGGTCTACGTGCTCAGGCTCAGCCACAGGAAAGAGCGCGATAAGCGCGTCACCACACATGTTATGTTGACCGCCAGGGCCTTCGGGGCCAGGGGCGTGTTCTACTCAGGCGATAGGGACCCGAAGTTAGAGGAGAAGATAAGGGACGTGGTGGAACGCTGGGGAGGGCCTTTCGAGGTCCGCTACGAGCCGGATTGGCGCGGCCTCATAAAGCGTTGGAAGGCTTCAGGCGGCTTCGTCTGCCACTTAACCATGTACGGCCTGCACGTGGACGATTGCCTAGACAGGGTGCCGAGGGACAGGCCTGTCCTCGTGGTCGTGGGCTCTGAGAAAGTGCCTAGGGCCGTCTACGAGCTAGCGGACCTCAACATGGCCATAGGGCACCAACCTCATTCCGAGGTCGCGGCCCTAGCCATATTCCTAGACCGGTATTTCGGGGGCTTAGAACTCAAGCGCGATTTCGAGGGGGCCAAGCTCAAGATAGTGCCCTGTGAGAGGGGGAAGCGCGTTCTCAAGTTACTCGGCCTTAGCCAGGGCGAGGGCCGCCCCGACCAAGATGAAGAAGGAGCCCAAGGCGATGAAAATAGGCCAGTAAGAGCCTAGCTCGCCCATAGCTTGGTACGTGTAGTAGATGGCCAAGATGCCTAACACCAACAGCACGAGCCCGACTATCTTCTCCGTTATGACCAAGCCAGCCGGCCTCTCGGCCTTGCTCATCGCCCCCAGCCCCGGCACGGACCACCAGCTCGCGCGTCCTTATAATTCTTGAGGTTAAGGGCCCTCCCCGGCCACGTTTTTATCGAGGGCCCCTGAAGGGCAGATCGGAGGGGGGACAGCTGACCGCAGCCCCCGGCTTTGACGAGCTGAAGCTCGCGGCCTTCCGGGACATGGTGAAGGAGGCCTACCGGGCCTTAAAGGCCGAGGGCGTGAAGGACAGGCAGATGTGTGATGGACAGATATTCCTCTGGCTCCACGACATCTACGGCTTCAGGGCCGGGAGGGACGAGTTCAGGCGCCTCCTGCTCCAGGCGGCACGCGAGGACCCGGAGATAGAGGTAAGGGAGGACAAGAGCGGCATAATCTACGTCAAGGTCAGGGAGCACTAAGGCCCGTTAAGCGAGTTCGCGCACCCGCGGGATGACCTCTTCGACGAACAGCCTCGTGCCCTTCGTGCTCGGGAAATCTAAGAACCTCACCATGAAGTAGGTGGCCCCTAGCTCGACGTACCTACCTAACTGACCCGCTACCTGGCTCGGATCGCCTATGATACACGTCCCGCGCCCGCGAATCTCTTCCACGAAGGGACTCCGCCTGGCTATCTCGCGTGCCTCAGCCTCTGTCTCGGCGATAGCCACCATGCACGCCAGCGTCTTCACGATCTCATCGTAATCCCTCCCGATAGCCGAGCACTCCCTCCTGAGGAGCTTCAGTTTGCGCTCGTAGACGTCCGGCGGCGCGTTAGGCACGTTCCACCAATCGGCTAGCTCGGCCACCACCTTGAGCACTCTCCTGCTGCCGCCCCCGACCATTATGGGCGGCACGGGCCTCGGCACAGGCGAGCAGACGGCGTCCTCGACCCGGTAGTGCTTGCCCCGGAAAGTGACCCGGCCCTCCTGCCACATGGCCCTTATGATCCTCAAGGCCTCCTTCAACTGCTCGACCCTGGTGGCCAGATCGGGGAACTCGTAGCCGTAGGCCAGGTACTCGTCCTCCTTCCAACCTGCCCCTATGCCCAAGATGAACCTGCCGCCGGAGAGGAGCTGGAGCGTGGCGCCCATCTTCGCCACCAGGGCCGGGTTCCTATAGCTATTGCAGAGGACGAGGGCGCCCCACTTCAGCTTGCGGTATAGAGCTGATAAGTAGGCTATGCTCATCATGCACTCTATGGTGGGCGTCTCCCTCGGGGCAAAACGAGCCCAGGGGACGAAGTGATCGCATATCCACGCGGAATCGAAATAGCCCTCGAACTCATCTAATAAGCGGCGCACCTGGCGGATGAACTCATCAGCACTGCTCCTGTCGGCTGGGAAGCTCGGTATCCTGAGCCCAAAACCCACCTGGCTCGCGGGCACCTTAATCACCCTGTCACACTAATTAAGCCTGTCTTTTAAAGGGGCGCTCCCCGCTGGCTAACGGGAGAAAGGAAACGCTTTTTAATCTTAGCCGCGCATATCGGCACGACATAAGCGGCACGCATATGAGCTCGGTGGCTGGTGGCCGAGATGTTGGGGGTTATCTTGGCCGCTGGGCGAGGAAAGCGTCTAGCGCCCCTCACGGACAAGGTGCCTAAGGCCCTGGTGGAGCTAGACAAGGGCCTCACGCTCCTCGAGCTGGCCATGAGGGTCCTAAAGGCCGCCGGCCTAGAGGAACTCGTGGTAGTATCGGGCTACATGGGGCACAAGGTAGAGGAGGCCCTGAGGGAGCAGGAGGGCGTAGAGGTAGTCAGGAACCCCGAGTACTGGCGCGAGAATGGTTACTCGCTCCTCAAGGCCGAGGAAGCCGTGGGCTCAGAGGAGTTCGTGCTCGTCATGTCCGACCATGTATTTGAGCCTGAGCTGGCGAGGCGCGCGGCCGGGGCAGGCCCCCTTGGCCTCTGCGTGGATAGGGAGGCAAAATACCTCTTGGACCCGGGGGAGGCCACGAAAGCCCGCGTGGGGCCGGGGGGCTGTATATTGGCCCTCGGCAAGGCCCTCGGAACCTGGAACGGTTACGATACAGGCGTGTTCGCGTGCGACGAACGTATGTTCTGGGCCGCGCGGGAGCTGGCCAAGCGCTCCTTCGCCGTCACGGTCAGCGATTGCGTGAACTTCCTCGTGTCAGAGGGCGTCTGTTTCAAGGCCATCGATGCCACAGGCCTGCTCTGGGCGGACGTGGACACGCACGAAGCCTTGGAGCACGCGAAGAGGGATTTGCTGCCCCTCTTGCTCACAAGACTGGGGGGACACACGGGGCCTTGAGGTTCGAGGAAGCCTACAAGATGTTGATGAAGCCCGGCGACGGGCCTATATCTAGGCATCTGAACAGACACATCTCCATACGTATATCGCTCTTCCTCGTGGAGAGGGGCGCTCCCATATCACCGACGGCTATGTCGGTCATAAGCTTCGCCACAGCCCTGGCTGGCGCGGTTCTCTTCCCGTTCGGCTGGCCCCTCCTAGGCGGCCTCCTGGCCCAGGCCGCGAGTGTGCTAGACGGCTGTGACGGCGAGATAGCCCGCCTCACAGGCCGGACCTCCAAGCGCGGGGGCTTAGTAGACTCCATCCTGGACCGACTGGCCGACCTAGCGCTCATCACGGCCTTAGGTTTCTTGGCCTACACGGCCCCGTGGCCGCGCTCCTACTGGCCCAGCTGGACCCCCGTACCCGATTGGGGCCTCCTGGCCCTCATGCTCACGGCCTTAGCCCTCTCGGGCTCCCTTTTGGTCAGCTATTGCTCGGCCATCTTCAGGGCTATAGCGGGCCGCCAGCCCAGGAGACGCCTGGGCACCAGGGACGTAAGGCTCTTCACGCTCATGTTAGCCGGCCTGGCCTGCCAATTCTGGGCTTGGCTAGCAGCTGCCTTCCTGGCCTCCCTGGCCGTGCTCACTTGGGCTGAGACGCTGAGCTGCTTGAGGCAGGCAGCGACCACGAAAGATTAAGCTCTAAATACATGCTTAATTGGCTTGAGCTCACCTAAAAATGTCTCTCCCAGAGCTCAAGTGCCCTGCGGCGCTTCATCTCGCGTTTCTTCCTGTGCAGGAAGCGGTAGACGGTCGAGTGCATACGGCCGTCTATGAGCATCTGTATAGCCTCCTCGGCTATCTGGGCCTGCTCTATGCCGCCTATGATGGCTACTGTATGACCGTAGACGCTCACATAAGCGCCCGTGAGCTCCTCTATGATGCGCCTCGTCTTACCCTCGCGGCCTATTATACGTCCCTTCACGCGTACTATATCCGATTTAGAGCGGCCAAATATCTCACGTAAATCTATGATGCGTAAGATAGCGTCTTCCTCCCTCAGCAGCCTGAAAGCCCTCTCCGGCGAGAAGCCACGCCCTATGGCCAGTACCACGTCGCGAGCCCTGAGCAAGTTCGAGGGATCGGGGTTGCCCTCGGCCAACTCTATCTCCACGTCGCCCGTCTTGCTATCTATGGTCAGTTTAACGCCGAGGGAGCGCTCTATCTCGCGCTTAACAGAGCCATCTGGCCCTATCAGGACGCCCACGCGCTCCATGGGTATGCGGACGTGTAGGCTACTCAACATCCCCCGCCCCCCTCACCATCTTCAAGGCTTCCTCGAGGCTCGGGACGGGCAAACCGAGCTTGGAGAAGAAGCGTAATATATTACGTAAATCGCGTTCTAAGAAGAACTCTGCCATGGGGTGATCGAGCGTCACGGCTTGAGAAAGGTCAAACAGCACAGGCTCCCCATCCCATATCATCACGTTATACTCGCTCAAATCGCCGTGGACGAGCTCAGCGCCCTGGTAAAGCTTGCGCACGTAATCCATAAGCTTCCAGAAAACGTCCTCTGGGTCCTCTAACGGCACCTCTTTCATGAGGGGCGCGGGCACGCCATCTTGCCCTATGAACTCCATGACCAGGACGTTCTTCTCTATGTCTATGGGTTCTGGGACGCGCACGCCAGCCTCTAGGGCGCGCTTTAAATTCCTGAATTCCTTCCTAGCCCAAGCGTAGACGAGAGCCCGCGTGCTCCTGCCCAAAAGGCCCTCGAAACGCGGGTCCCCCTCCATATATATTAGGCGCCCCTTCTTGAACTCAGCCGTGGAGGTCAGGTAAATCTTTATGGCTATCTCGCGCCCCTCGGGCGTCCGGCCCCAATAAAGCCTGCACTCCTTCCCGGCCCTTATGGTGCCGTAGACCTCGCCTACCGTGCCCTTCACCATGAGCTTGTAGAGGCTCATGAGGGTAAGCTTGTCGAAGACTTCCTCGAGCGTCTCGTAGTCCTCGCTGCGCTTGAACTTCATGCGCTGGCTTATCTCATAAAGCATTTCCTCTCTCGATACCTTCTTGGCCACCCTCCGCGACAAGATGCCTCACCACGCCCGGCCCATCGCGGCCCGCGCCTAGATGGTCAGCTTGCCCTCGCGCCTCAGCCACTCGGCCTGGTTCTTCGTGTAGCGCCAGATGATATCGCCCCTCTTGTCGCGTTGGAAGTCCCAGGGCGAGACGAGCACTACATCGCCGGGCTTTATCCAGATGCGCCTTTTCAGCTTCCCCCTGATGCGGCAGAGGCGCTCGTAACCGTCTTGGCACTTCACCAAGGCCCTGTCGTAGCCGAGCAGCTTGACTACCACGCCGTAGACGTCCCCTGGGCCGGGCTCCATCATGTTCTCGAGTTCTTCCTCGCTTATTATCTTCCGCTTCCCCATAGCGGCCCCTAGAGGCCAACGAGGGCTAATAAGTATTGCGTCGGCCGCCTGCCTAGTCCCACGTTCCCTTGAGAGACGATAGCGCTCAGAGGGCTCGGGCCTGGGTCTGGCGCCCCGGCCGGGATTTGAACCCGGGTCGCGCGGGCGACAGCCGCGCATTCTAGACCGGGCTGAACTACCGGGGCAAGCGCCAGCTTAGTGGGCTCTTAGGGCATCATATAAAGGTTTTCACGAGGCATTAACAGGCTGGGGGTCTAGCAGATTAGGACCTAATTAAATAAATCTTCCGGCCTCAGGCCGGGGTGTGGGGCGCTCTAGAACTCGGTGCCGCCTCCCTTCTCTTCCTCGCCCTTCTCCTCTTCCTCCTTCATCTTGCCGGCCGCTATCACGTCGTCAATGCGCAGTATCATGCAGGCGACCTCGGTGGCGGCCTTGACGGCCTGCTCCTTCACCTTCACCGGCTCTACCACGCCTAGCTCGAACATGTCCTTGACGGCCTTCTTCGGGTCAGCCTCGAACACATCCACGCCCCAGCCTATCTTGCCCTCGGAGTGCGCGTGCCTGAGGGCCACCATCACATCGATCGGGTCAAGGCCCGCGTTCTCGGCCAAGGTCTTAGGTATGACCTCGAGGGCGTCCGCGAAGGCCTCTATGGCCATCTGCTCGCGGCCCCCTATCTCGGTAGCGTAATCGCGTAAGCGCCTGGCCAGCTCGACCTCTATGGCGCCACCGCCGGCCACTATCTTCGGGCAATCTACTATATCCGAGAGCACGCACAGCGCGTCATGGAGCGCCCTATCGGCCTCGTCCACCATGCGCTCCAGGCCGCCGCGTATGAGGATGGCCACGCTCTTCGGGTCCTTGCAACCCTCCACGAACACCATCTTGTCCTCGCCTATCTTCCGCTCCTCCACGAGCTCCGCGTAACCGAGGTCCTCGGGCTTCAGGTCGTCTAAGTTCGTGACTATACGGGCACCAGTGGCCCTGGCCAGCTTCTCCATATCGGACTTCTTCACGCGCCTGACGGCCAGTATACCTTCCTTGGCCAGGTAGTGCTGGGCCACATCATCTATACCCTTCTGGCAGAAAACCACATTGGCGCCAGCCTTCTTTATCTTCTCCACCATCTCCCTCAGTATCTTCATCTCCTGGCCCAAGAAGGCCTTCATCTGCTCTGGCGCCCTGATGCGTATCTCGGCATCGAACTCCGTCTTCTCTATCTCGAGCGGGCAGTTCAGGAGCGTTATACGGGCGTTCTCCACGCGCTTGGGCATGCCTGGGTGCACGACCTCCTTGTCTATAATGATGCCCTTCACGAGCTGCGTGTCCAAAAGGCTCTTGCCCTCCTTCTTGATCACCTGCACCTGGTCCACGTCCGCCACGAGCTTATCGCCGCGCTTCTCGATTATCTGCCTAATGGCGTCTATGGCTATCTCGGCCAGGTGGTCCTTGGCGCCGCCCACGGCCTTGCTCGCCATGGAGGTCATCACGACCTTCTTCAGCGTGGCCCTGTCGTCTAAGTCCACGGGCTTGGCTATCTCGTGCAGGAGCTCTCTCGCCTTCTGAGCAGCCTTCCTGAAGCCGCTCACGATGATGGTCGGGTGAATGTTCTGGTCTAGCAGGTCCTCAGCGTGCTTGAGGAGTTCTCCAGCCAGCACGACGGCCGTGGTAGTGCCATCGCCTACCTCATCGTCCTGGGCCTTCGCGACTTCCACCATCATCTTGGCGGCGGGGTGCTCTACCTCTATCTCGTCCAGGATGGTGGCGCCGTCGTTCGTGATCGTGATATCGCCCAAGCTGTCTATGAGCATCTTGTCCATGCCCCTAGGGCCGAGCGTGCTGCGCAGTATCTCGGCTACTATACGGGCAGCCATGATGTTGTTCCTCTGAGCCTCACGCCCCCTCCTGCGGGTCGAGCCCTCCTTCAGTATAAGAACGGGCGTGCCAGCTAGGTACGCCATCCCCTTGCCCCTCCGTCCCCGTGGCGTGAGGGTCCTTAATAATAAACTTTTCCCATGCGGCGATGGGGCCGTTGGTCAGAGGGCTACTACCTCGAGACCTAGCCTTCGCCCGAGCCTAGACAGCTCCTCATATATGTCTGCATAGCAGATCACGTGGTGATTGCTGGTCTCGGCCAAGAACGCTTCTAGATCTCCCTTCAGCTTGATTAAGGCCTGTGTCCTGCAGAGCCTCTCGTCCCCAAGGCCAGAATCGCGAACCTCCCCCCTGGCCAACACGAGCTTGCGCCTCCCGAGCTGGAGGTTGGCTAGGATGATCGGCCCGCGCCTGAGCCATATATCGAGCGCGGCTGGCTTGCCAGTCTCGAAGTGTTCTAATAAGACGCCCCGGTAAGGCCAGCTGGCCGCGAGAGATGGGCAGGCCGTGCAGTGGGCAAGCGTCAGCGTGTTAGAGGCGCGGTCAAACCTGGCCAAGTTGGCCATCCAGGGTGGCTCGCCCGATAGGACGTGGCAGGCGGCCATGAGCACTAACGCCGCCGGGTCGGCCTCGCAGACAGCCGTTATACCGCGCTCCAATAGCAGCCCCACGGCCACACAGGGCGTTACACCGAACTCCTCCATCACGCGAAAGCAATCAAAGGTGATTATAGCTCTACCAGCCGTTTCCTCGGCTTCACGTTGGAGGAGTTCTGCGAGTTGGACGCCCCTGACGATCCCCTCCTCCAGCTCCTGGGTGGCGTGCTCGACCTCTATGCCCTTGAGAGCAGACACCGCTTCCCCCAACGACATCTGCCCGCGCTCGGCTTCCAGGCACCCTGCTAACCTACGGGGGTCTAGGCGCTTCAGGCGCGGCTTCCAAGGGCCAAGAGCGGAGAGGGCGCCGTCAAGCTCGGCTGCCACGTTCTCATCACAAATGGCGAGGACCTCTGCCCCGCCGAACTCCTTCAAGGCCTTTATAGCCCTGAGCTCGGCTCTTATCTCATAAGGAACGGCTTTTGGGCTTGAGAACGCTATCTCAGCCTTCCAGTCACCCGCCGCCTTCAACTTCTCCCTGGCGCTCAGCGCAGAAGGCAGACTGTTATCCCCAGGATGTGCCCAGAGGATGGCTTCAACGCCCGCCAGAGCCCTCCTCAGGAGCCTAGAGGTCCCGCCGCTGGCCACGAAGATGATGCGCAGATCGGCTCGGGTAGATATAGCCTCCGAGAGCCCCTCAGGCTCGAGTATCGGCTCTGGGGCGCCTAAGAGCTCTGCTCCCTCCTGGCTAAGAGCGGAGAAGGCCTTAGAAGCAGTTTCCCTCGCCCTCTCGATGTGGAGGGGCGAGGCGGCTGCTGCGAACACCACGGAGAGCTTGACGGACATCCTGTGCGGTGGTGACACGCCCCGGCTATTAACCGTAATCTTTTTTCTCACTTGCCTTCAAGGGCGGCAGGGTGATGGCTTGCCGAGTGTGGCGGTATGCGTGAAGCAGATACCGGACGTGGAACAGGTCAAGTCGGACAGGGAGACCGGCCGCCTCATTACCGAGGGCGTGCCCAGGAGGACAAACGACCTGGATAAGAACGCGATAGAAGCAGCTGTCAAGATAAAAGAGACCCTCGGCTGGAAGGCCTTTGCTGTCTCTGTCGGGCCGGAGGAAGCCAAGATGGCCTTGAGGGAGGCCTTAGCCATGGGCGTCGACGAGGCTTACCTGGCCTGCGATGAGGCTTTCCAGGGCCTAGACACGCTCGGCACGGCCACCGTTTTGGCCAAGACCATAGAGGCCGCCGGCGGCGCCGACCTCATCATCTGCGGC
>Ga0190367_1001720_pt1 | contig 12234 bp, 12 predicted proteins | sample 4872181011_MG_FD_171838 | JGI IMG/M metagenome (GOLD analysis project Ga0190367, IMG submission 171838) | Hydrothermal vent microbial mat bacterial communities from Southern Trench, Guaymas Basin, Mexico - 4872-18-10-11_MG | ecosystem: Environmental > Aquatic > Marine > Hydrothermal vents >... | reverse complement strand
TTCGGCGGATACCTATGGAAAGGATAAATATAAGCATTTCGAACTTACAGAAAACTATCCACAAAGGGGAATAAAACACGTAATATTATTAGCTTATTGCGATTACACGATTATACGTAGTTTGGGCTATTAACCATGTGTGTTTATTGTTCTCCGGGAAAAGCCCTAGATAATAGACACACAGTGGAGGAGACTCCTGAAGCCGGTATTGAGAAAGCCGCGAACAAAGCGACCACCAAGTAAGGCTCCCTTCGTAGTCCCACTGCTACGAGGTTAGATAGTGCGTGATCGAATTCTTTTAGCCCCAACATAGCCGAGCCAGCTATGATGATAGCGATCGGCGTTATGAGGGCTAGGACCGGTAGGATTACCCTGCAGAGCATTCTGAGCTTCCTCCCCTTAATGGGCCTAGCGGAGACGATAGCGTATACCAGTGGGAGTAAGAGTAGAATAGCGAGAGAGGGGTTAAGCATCCCCAAGGCTACTAAGACTGAAGCTGAGAATAGAGATGATAGTTTTAAGGCTTCAGCCCCTATTCTTGAAAGCCACTTCCCCGATACTGCTCTGCATATCAGTACCGATAGCGCTACCACGACTACTAGAACTGGGAGCGCGGTTTTTAGGACGTATATTGCTAGCATTGAAGAAAGAGAGAGGAGTAGGTATAAGGCTAGAAACATCGAGAACACCTTAACGGACTGTCCCAGTACTCCCCGCCCGAGTAGACCGATTACTGCTAAGGAAACAGCTATTAAGATAGCGAGCCAGGAGCAGTAGATGTACGCGCCTGGTATTACCTTATCGCTTAGGAAGAGGTATTGTCTAGTTAATACCGGTACTCCTCCCCTATCGATTGACAACACGAGCCTCTCGACCAGGACGCCTACCTCCCTTAGTGATTCCGAGGAGACCTTGTCGATGCTGTCCTCAGGCTTATGCCAATAGGGGTATAGGGGCCAGTCCACTATTCCAAGGGCTACCACACCCCTCTTAACAAAGGGCATTGAGTCCGTTCCTCCTATGATAAGGAGAAGCCTTGATGTGGCCACGGCTATGTCTGTACCCAGTACCTTCGCGGCGCCACCTACACTACCTGCCTTCTGTAGGAGAAACACTATTCCCCCGTCGCTGAACGTAGACGGAGGGTACATAAACGCATATGGAGCAACTCCCTCGTGATCCTTCCACGTACACATGTCTATACTTATTGCCGCTACGACCTCCCCGCTAAACGTAGCTGCAAACCTCTCAGAGCCATGTAGCCCCGTCTCCTCGGCGTCCGGTGAGAGGAAGATTATGCCGTGCTTAGTGTCTCGGTTCGCGAAAACCCTGGCTAGTTCTATGAGGACTGCTAGGCCGCCCCCGTTATCATTAGCCCCCTCAGTCGTCCATGGGACTATGTCGTGGTGCGCCATTAAGAGGATGTAAGCGTCCGTAGAGCCGCGTTTAATCGCGTAGACATTGTACGCGTCAACCCTCCCTCCGCCGAACGACGGGGCTTTGAAAACATCTACGTGGGTCTCTAAGCCCAAGCTTTCGAAGTAATCGGCTATCCAGTACGCTATTTCCCTGTCGGCGTCCGTACCCACGACTCTGTTCTTGAAGTTCGCCGTTATGTACTGGAGAATCCCGTAAGCGTTATCCCCGTCGAAGAGAGTCTCTCCTTGATAGATGTAAACGTCTGGTTGTAGAATCAGCGATAAAGCCATTAACACTAATGGCAGGACCAGTAAGACCTTGACTAACCGATTTAGTCTGGCTTTAGACATCGAAACCGCCAGTTAACGAGTAGTAAACCTACGGTTTAAAAATTGTTGAAAATAGGATTTTAGAATATCGGTTTAAATAAGTTTGAAAGTAAAAAACTAATTTAATTGGGAGAATACAAAAGCTATCTTTTATTCTTCGACTGTTATAGCGCCCTCTGGGCACGAAGCTTCGCAGGCCCTGCAACCTATACACTCTTCCTCTCTTACGGGCACCGATTTGCCGTTCTGAATCTCGAAGACGCCTTGTGGACACACGTCTACGCAGGTGCCGCAGCCAGTACACTTGCTGGCGTCTACTACCGGTTTGGGCATACTGTTGCACCGCATGTGAAAGTACATTTATTTATATAAACTCTGTTCTATAACCGCTCTACCTTTCTATATATTATCGCGTTTTATCCTCTCTGTTAATACTTCGGAAGTCTCCACATAACTACCACCTTCGCTTTTGCAGTCTCATTCACTGAGTTCGAGTGACTGCAACCTAATACCTGAGAATAATTACTGCGGAATGACCGCTCTGATTACCTCAGGGTAGGGTTACTATTTCAGGGAGGTTTTTGAAGTGCTTATCAAACGTGTATATCTCTCTTATCCCTTCTTCCCCCATTTTCACGTACGCTATGGCATCGTTCACGCTGACCCCGTATTCTTGTGCTACCGATACAGCTTCCTCGTAGTCCTCGGCCGAGACTCCCAATATGTTCACGTTGGACAGTACGAGTAGCCTAGATATCAATCCTATGCTCTTAGCTAAGCCGACCCTAGCCTCCACTATGTTCGCGACCTCACTAATATGTATCACAGTGGTAACTACGGGCTCGCCGCTCTCCACCCTCTCAATTATCTCCTTAGCTGCGCTCTTTATTGCGAGTTCCCGGGGGGTAAGCTCCCTCCTAGGCTTAAGATAGGCGTGAAGAAAGACACTTGAATCCAGGAACCTAACCTTCACGAGTCAGAGCCCTCCTGAGTTCGTGGGTATCGGTGAAGTCCTCCACGTCTACTTCTATTGAGTCAAAAAGCTCTGTTAACTTAACGGTTTTTATAGGTTTCAGCCTTAGCTCGCCCTCCACAACCTTAAGTAGGAAGAGGTTAGAGCTTAGCTTCTTCCTAATACTCGCTGGGATAAGCACTCGGCCTTGCCTATCCATTCTCACAACCACAGCCATTAATACCGCCATCAAAGATTATATGGCATTATATATAAAGCATTCCAAATATAATATATATGCCACACTTCTAATACTTGGAAGCTTCTACGTAGCTACCACCTTAGCTCACGCGGGCCTTAAGCCAGCGATGAAGATATGAAGGGTAGTAAGGCTACTAGCGAGAGTTTCCAAAATATTACGATAAGATGTACTTTTTAATGAGTTATAGTATGAGAAACACTTAGATGATGAATAAACAGTCGGTTGATCGATGAAAGACCCGAAGTTAACTGATACATCCCTGTAACGTCCGAGTGGGCTTAACGCGTCTTTCCGGCGTCATAACGAACGTGGAGGACAAGAGTCTACTCCAGTGACCACAGTCCTCGCTCCCAGCCTTTCTAAGCACGATTTAACGGCAAGTGCCTTCTCTGGCTCTGTCAAGGCGAAAACGGCATTACTTCCCATTACTTGAGATGCAGCCAGGGCGCCGTTTTCAAGTGCTATTTTTACTCCTTTCGCAATTAAGGGGGAAGGCAAACCGACTTTCTGAGCGAAAGACCAACTCTCCTTTACCAGGGTCTCAGGGGAAGGGTCTCTTGTTATGCTTCTCAAAGCTTTTTCGTACAGCTCACGGGCAAGCCTTGGATTCACCAGCTTGCTGATGCTTCCACTACTTCCTAGGAGGGCTATCACTACCCTAGTTTCTGAGGTGAAGAGTATCCTAATAATGTGGCAATCGCCGGAGTCTGTAGGGGCCATCACGAGGAAGCCACCAATAGATATTAACTGCACGTCCCCCCTCCTACCCGTAAGCCTTTCATCTACCCTTAACGCTATGTTCACAATATCCGTGTACGTGAGTTTCACCCCCGCGATGATAGAGACAGCAATAGCCGTTGCCAGGGCGCTTGCACCACTCGTACCTAACCCCCACCCTACAGGTACCTCGAAGGATTGGTCTATTGTGAGAGACAGATTTTGAGGGGTTTTCCCGAGAATTTCCCTAGCAACTTCGCGGGTTACGGGTAGGCTTCGCGCCTTCCCATTTACCCTGGTTTCTATCGTTTTCTCGGGGTTTTCCTCGGCCTCTACTCGGACTAGCACACCTCTGCCGAGAGTAAATCCCCCTTCTAGAATCTCTCCGGACTCATTAAAGCAAAAAATAGTTGTTATTTTCGTAGGTGAAAACGCCCTTTTAACAATCACTTGACGTCACCGAACTCTTTCAGCTCGGCCGTGATCATGTCCTTGAATATAGATATCATCTCTTTTAGATAGCTCTCGTCTATCAGGCCGTGGGGCGAGGGGATCTCTAATATCCTGCGCGGTATTCTAAGCTCATCCAAGTTGAAGCCCTCCCTTAACTTTAAGCTGTACTTCTCTAGGTGTATCTTCCTGCCCAGATCTCTCAGGTCTTCTTCGGTGAAGTCATAGCCCAGTGCGTTTAACGCTTTGAGTACGACTTCTGGCTTGTAGACCCCGCGAGCGAAGAAGCATACCACTAGGCTTGAAAGCACCTGTCTCCATCTCTCCTCCTTGACCAAGGATTCGACGACCTCTCTGGGAGCTAGCTTCTTGCCTATCGTTTTCTGGTCGAAGGAATAGCCTCCATTGTCTAGGTGGCTGTGCCTAGACCCTATCATCAGGCCGAAGTACGCTGCTGGTCCCGTGTGGTAGCCAGCCATCTCGTTACCTCCAAAAGTTAGGGCGAAATCCAGACCCCCATACTTCTTGGCGGCGTACTCCGCTCCCCGAGCCAGCGCCGCGTAGAACTCGTTGGGCTGCTCAACTATTAAATCCACGGCTTTCATGTAGGCCTCATAGTTGCCCCATTCGAGCTTCACACCCAGGAGTTCGTCTTCACCTATCAAACCCCTCTCGTAAGCCTCTGTGGCCCACGCTAGAACTACCCCTGTAGACATGGCGTCTAGGCCTAACCTGTCCACTTTATCTATCAATCGTAGCATGTCCTCTGGGTTGCGAGCCCCCAACATGGTACCCAGGGCGAATATGGGTTCGTAGTCGTACCCTATGAACGTGGTCTTGTAAAAGTACGGCTCGTCTACGTAGGGCTCCCTTAGAGCGGCTAAGTGGATACAGGCGACTGGGCAATGCGCACAGGCCAGTCTACGTCCTAGGTAGCCCTCAGCCAGCCTCTCCCCTGATACGGCTTCGGCCAGGTCATACTTGCTCTCCTTTAGGTTCTTAGTGGGTAGCGCTCCTATCTTGTTCAGGACTAGTACGTTCATGGGGGTTCCTAAGTCGTGGTACTTCTTCATTAGTGGGCTGGACACTATTACGTTGAAAATCTCGTTGTACACCTCCCTGTAGGCCTTCTTGTTCGCTATTGGTATACTGCTCCTCCCGGAGACTACGAGGGCCTTTAACTTCTTACTCCCAAACACGGCTCCTAGGCCTAGCCTCCCGAAGTGCCTATAGGTCTCCGTAATCACGCTGGCGTAGGTCACTAGCCTCTCCCCAGCCCTACCTATCCTCATTATAGTTCTGAAACCAGCGCCCCTCTCGTTCTCCCTTATAATCCTACCCACAGTGTGGCTACTGGTCATTCCCCAAAGCGCTCTAGCGTCCCTGAAATACACCCTTCCGTCATGTACGGCAACCCAGACCGGAGTCTCGCTCGCCCCCTTGATGACTATCGCGCCATAACCAGCTAGGCGAATAGCTATAGCGCTCCTACCACCCGCGTGACTCTCCCCGAGGTTCCCCGTATGCGGGCTCTTGAACATCGCAACAGTCTTAGACGCCGTCGGGTAAAGTCCGGATAGCGGTCCGACCGCGAACACAATGACATTTTCCGGTCCTAGGGGGTCTGCTCCCCGCGGCAGTTCCTCCTTGAGCAGTCTTATGGCTACTCCAGCCCCTCCCAGATACTCCTCGAATAGGTCGCGCCTATCCTCTACCCAGTACTTTTTACGGGTTAGGTCTATGTATAGAACTCTTCTGAGCGGGTCTTTCGGGTTCACAACTCTCACCTCCTGGCTAGTTGAACGGTCTCTAAGGCTAGCACTCCATGGGGGCAGAACTCAACGCAGTATCCGCAGTGCACGCAGACTATCGGTTTATTATCATCTTCGTCCCACATGATAGCGCCTATCGGGCAGGCCTCCCTACAGTAGCCACACCCTATACACTTGTTGTAGTTTATTATTACGCCGCCGCCCTCCCTAGGTTTAAGAGCCCCGGTCGGGCACACGGCTGCGCACGGAGGATCTCTACACGCCCTACAAACTATGACTCTAAAGCCTCTCTCGACTCCCCCTATACTCGCCACCCTAATAGCTGACATAGCCGCTCCTCCTTCCCCTAGACGACGAGAGCACGCGAAGACGCACGACATACACCCGACACATCTGTCAACGTCTACTATCGAGACTCTCTTCAAGGCTTATTCTCCCTTGGGCTAAGACGGTAAGCACGGTAATAACAACTACGTCAGTTGACGGTAACGTAGTGTCAACATGTAGTAAGCTAGTTTAATTAGGTGGTTGCTAATACACTAGTAGCCCGTATCGTACAGTGAGAATGTGGTGATGTGATAGATATGCGGGATAGAACCCTGACAGTACTAGTGCTAGTGTTAGTATTTATGGCGTTCTTGTCAGCCGCACAACCTCAGGAAATCCAATGGAGTAACTACACAGACGCTTCCAACGAGGCTAAGAGTACGGGTAAGCCCATTTACATATTCTTCTATTCTAATACGTGCGGCTGGTGTAAGAGAATGCTGAAGTACGTGTTCACAGATCCCGAAGTCATATCTTTTATCAACGAGAACTTCATAGCCGTAAAAGTCAACAAAGACAGCGACCCCCAGCTAGCCCAGAAGTACAGGATAACGGGGGTACCATACCACGTAGTTGAGACCCCTAACGGGACCATCGTCCTCTCGCTGGCCGGATACATGCCCAGAAGGCAGTTCCTCGACGTGATGAAGCTAGCCCTGAGCAGAATAGAGAGCATGAAGGCCCAGGAAAAAGAGGCGGAAACATCAGCCGAGAAGGAGGCTGCTGAACTAGAGACTCAAGAAATACATCCCATAATTGCATTTACGATATCCATAGGTGTTATGTTATTCGCCGGAGTAGTATCAGCGTTCTCACCCTGCGTGCTACCCACCCTGCCGATACTCTTCCTATCCCTCACCTATCTCAGAGATAAGAAATCCCTGGCCCTTATGGGTGCGAGCTTCATACTATTCTACACGGTACTCGGGAGTATCTTAGGCCTCCTAGGCTACGCATTAGAACCCATCAGGAGCTTATTAGAGAGAGTGGTGGGTGCCGTAATAATAGTCTTCGGCTCGACTCTGCTAATAGACCCCTTAAACAAGCTATTCGTTAAGCTATCCTCATCCCTGTCTAGCCACGTTGAAAAGGCGGGAAAAGGAGGCCCCATAGCGCTGGGCTTAGTACTATCGATTCTATGGAGCCCGTGTATAGGCCCCATAGCTGGCGCCGTACTGGCTTACGTCATGCTCACAAGCGATCCCTTAATCAGCGCGTTGTTCTCAGCAGTCTACGCCATGGGTTTCGCCCTAACAGCAATATCTCTGGGAAGTCTACTCTCCAAGCTACAGGAGAAATACACGAGTAGAAGCGGGAAGGCCTTCAAAAGAAGGAGAAGAAGGAAAAGCCCGATAAAGAAATACGTTCGCAAGGGTAGGACCCTCGAAAAATTAGTGGGACTAGTACTTGTGGTGATAGGCCTGCTGATAGTCTTTGGGGTACTGAACCTGGAGAGCCTGGTAGTAGTGTAGGATATTAGAGACCCAGAACTCTAAGGCTTACTTTAACACCTCTTTAGTCCATATTCCCTTTTCTGTTAGTGCCTTCTTGGGGACAGCGAACTTGTAAGCCGCTGACCGGTCTAGGAAGTACATCTTCCAGTCGGGCACGTACTCTGACAGGGCTCTGAAGAACGGGTAGTGCTCCTCCTCCGGCAACGCTAGGGTAGCCAGGGCAGAGCCCCTACCTATCATGACAGTATTGGGGTACGGTATAGTGGCTAGGGCTGCGATGGTCTCAGACCCCCTACCCTCCGCGAAGAGAGCTATTATTGGGGCGTCCTTGGCATAGCTCCACAGATCGGCTTTAAAACCGCCGACCATCCACCTTACCCTCTGCCTTAACCTGTACTCCATAGTTTTCCTGGCTAGCTTAACAGCCCTAGCTAGGTCTATTACTTTCCAGAGACCCTGCTCCTGCAGTTTCGACAAGACGAGTAGGTCGACAGCGTCGAAACGCACGGTGCCTGCTACCCTCTGTGTGGGGGCGTACACGCTGTACCAATTCTCCAGGGCTCTCTCCCAGTCCACCTTGGGAGGCCAGCCGTACCTCTCTATTTTAGCTGTTAGTATCCTCTCCACCGGGATGTGAAACTCCACGGGCCCTATGACCTTCTCGAGAGCTTCTAGAGCGACCTCCTCGAGACCCCTGGGCGGGTACAGGACGAAGAAAGCCTTCTTACCGCCAGTACCGTAGATAGGCGCGTAGTAATGTATGTAGGTCAGCCTCTTGGCATCCTCCAGCCAGTTCTTATTCTCGATTGTGGCTATCCCCGCTACGAGCCTTAGTCCGAGGATATCGTAGTTAGGCACTGCCTTCAGGGTGGCTACCCGCTTACCCTTTATTTTCTCGGCTATCCTCCAGGCGACAGTGTATGAAACTTCGAGTCTTCTTGCTAGGTCATTAACGTTATATGTTAGGGTCATATTTAACTGATCTAGAAGAATGTTGACAGCATTAACCAGTAAGCTTACGTCAAGCCTCACCCTACCCATAGCGGCTCACCTCTATCCTATATAACCTGGTAAAGGATCGGGTATGCGCTCCCCTCCCCCACCGTTCTCCTCAGTCTCTTCCTCATTAAGGGTGTTGATGGATATAATGCTAGCCGAGAATGCTAGCGATAGGTAAACTGAGAGTCCTTGTAATAGCATTTTAATATCCTTTATTAATGGATTCTTTAGCATCCTACTCATGCCTTCACACCATATTTATGAATAAATATTGCCTCTTTAAAACTTTTTGTATTTCTATATTTTAGCAGATAATACTTTGCCAAGAGTTATGATGGTAGACGTAAATGAAATTTCACATTAATCTACATCCATCCCATATATATACATGTGGCTAGGACATTTGTCTAGGAAATAACAAGCTATATAATGTGTACTTCCAAGGGAGAGAGTTCTCCAATAATTATAGTTATAGTTAAAGATAAATAGTAATGGTTAAAGCAAGTACTACGGCAAAGGGTGTATTTTGTGAGAAAAAGGGAAGTTGTGTCTACAGGCATATCAGAGTTGGACGAGATTCTAGGCGGGGGATTCGAGAAAGGATCTGTTGTCCTCGTGGCCGGGCATCCCGGGGCTGGCAAGACTACGTTTGCAGCGCAGTTCCTATACCAAGGGTTGAAGAGCGGCGAGGCAGGCCTTTACATGAGCTTCGCTGAGAGGAAGTACGAGTTCTTTAGCCACATGGAGGGCCTAGGCATGAATTTCAAGAAGTACGAGAAACAGGGCTTGTTCGTCTTCATTCCAGCGCTAACTACAGCCAGCGAGGAATCTCTGAGGTCTGTAATGGGGGTTATGACTGATTCACTAGCCGAGAAAGACATCAGGAGACTCGTCATCGACCCTGTTACCGCCCCATTACAGATACTGCCGCCGAACAAGGCTAGGGCTTTCCTCCACAGCAGCCTTATGAGACCTTTAAAATCTCTCGGCATAACGACCCTGCTCGTAGCTGAGTTACCTTATGGGGTTAATACGATAGGTTACGGGTTCGAGGAGTTCCTAGCCGATGCCGTAATAGTACTTGGAGTAGAGGAGGCTAGGGGGCTTCCCCGTAGGACGTTGGAGCTGAGGAAGCTTAGGGGTAGAGCTACTCCCCGCCTTAACTTCGAGTTCGTGATAGGGGATGAGGGGATAGCTCTCTACGTTCCCTATTTAGCAGGGCTCAAGGGAGGATATTCTTTCGAGAGGATATCTACGGGTGTCGAGAAGCTAGATGAAATGCTCGGAGGGGGCATACTTAGGGGCTCCACGATACTTATGAGCGGACCTAGCGGGACGGGTAAAACCCTACTGGCTGTGAGGTTCGCCCTTAAGGGGATTGAAAACGGGGAGAGAGTAGTATTTTTAAGCTTTGAGGAGCCGGAGGACCAGTTGAAAACTCTGTTTAGATCTATGAAAGGAGACTTGAAAGAAATGCCCGAAAATCTCTCTATATTATCGATAAGCCCTAGGTTGTTTACGCCGGGATCCCTCTATTACTTTTTCAGAGAGGTTATTGAGAAGAGAGAGCCTAACAGGATAGTTATAGACGGGCTAACATCCCTTAAGAAACAGTTTGGCTCAGAATTCCTAGACCTCGCTAAGATGCTCAGCTTGCTGGCTAAAAGTAAAGGTATCACCTCTCTATTCACATCTTTAGAGGATCTCACTAAAGGGGAGGAAGCTGGCATTAGTATGCTGGCGGATGTCCTGATAGCCCTGTGGTACGAGAGGGTAGGGGATGAGTTCAAGCGCATGATAGCTGTGTTGAAGACCCGCGGCTCGCCGCATGACAGAAGGTGGTACGAGCTGGACTTCGTAGACGGAGAGGTGGTAATTAAATGACTGAGGAACAAGGACTGCTGGACTTCTTCGACTTGCTCGAAAGGGTCTCACCCACCTTCGGCTCGGTACTTAAGTTCCACATGCAGAGGAGGCTGGGCGTAGACCCCATAAAAGTGCTCTTCGAGAAGCCCCGCCTCTTCTTAGAGGTTCTCTGCGAACTACTCGGGGGAGAGGAGGAGTGCAACTTCGTTCTGAGAGCCGTAGTCGAGGAGATAAACGCGATAGCTAAGCTTAGGCTACCGCCCGGGATACTGTTCTCGGCACTTAAGAAAGGGGACGTTAAAACCATCAAATGGCTGCTCGGGAAGGCTAGGGGGAGATAACTAGAAAAAGATAGTTTTAAAGTTCTTTACTTACCTTCCCTGATCTTACTCTTAACCCACTCCCTGAATCTGGCCATACCTTCACGTATCTTGTTCACAGGTACCGTGAAGGAAACTCTTAGATGTCTTCTCCCGGCCTCGAAGGGGAAGGCCGTACCCGGAAGCAGTAGAACACCCTTCTCGAAGAGTAAATCTACTACCAGTTTCTCCGCGGTTTCGTAGCCTGTAAGTTTTAACAACTTATCTACGTTCGGGAATGAGTAGAACGTTCCCTTGGGTCTAACTACGCTTACCCCCGGTATCCTGGAGAGTTCCTCGATTAGCACGTCCCTCCGCCTCTTGTAGTCTTCGAAAAATGGCTTGAACCAGTCTAACCCCGACTCTAGGGCTTCCTTAGCCGCTACCTGGGCAAACGTGGGCGGGCAGGAATACATGTTGTTCGCGGCTACTTCCATTCTCTCTATAATCCTCCTGTCAGCCACGGCGTAGCCGAGCCTCCAACCAGTCATGGAGAACGTCTTGGAGAACCCGTTCACGTATATCACGAAATCCCTCCAAGAGGGGTCTGAAAGAACCGGTTTATGCACTCCGTCGTAGAGGAAGAAGTCGTATATTTCGTCCGAGATTACCAGTAAGCCCCTCTCCTTCGCCAGAGAGAGCAGTTCCTCCACTTGCTGTGGGGTTAGAGTAGTCCCTGTAGGGTTGTGAGGGTAGTTGAGCACGAGCACTTTCGTCTTAGGGGTTATCGCTCTCTCTATGTCCTCTACCTTAAAAGCCCAGTCCTCCTCTTCCCTCAAAGGTACGGGTTTCGGCACACCCCCCAGAAACCTGACCACGCTCTCGTAGGCCGGGTAACTGGGGTCGGATATTATAACCTCGTCCCCCTCATATATCACGCACAGGAAAGCTGCGAATATCGCTGCCTTCGCCCCAGCCGTTATTATAACCTCTTCCGGGGAAACGTCACAGCCGTAGTTCTCGTTAATCCACGTCGCGACCGCCTCCCTCAGCTCAGGTAAACCCCCGCTCGGACCGTACCCTGTGATCCCCTTATCCAAAGCGCGCTTAGCAGCTTCCCTTATGTGCTTCGGAGTTACGAAGTCTGGCTGACCTATACCAAAGGATATCACGTCCAGTCCCTTCTCCCTTGCTTTAGCAGTTAACTCTAAATACGCGAAGGCACTCTCTCCTTTAAGTTCCAGCACTCTTTTGGTCAACCAGCTTCTTCTCATCGCGTATAATTCATGGAGGTCATAGATTAACGCTTGCTACACAAAAACTCACTAAGAGAGTGCTTAGATATCAGTGTTGCCTGATCGATATGGCGGCTTAGTATGGACGTTGAG
>Ga0190367_1001719_pt1 | contig 12241 bp, 16 predicted proteins | sample 4872181011_MG_FD_171838 | JGI IMG/M metagenome (GOLD analysis project Ga0190367, IMG submission 171838) | Hydrothermal vent microbial mat bacterial communities from Southern Trench, Guaymas Basin, Mexico - 4872-18-10-11_MG | ecosystem: Environmental > Aquatic > Marine > Hydrothermal vents >... | reverse complement strand
ACCCCAGAGATCCTCATCCTCACCGAACCTTCTAGCCAAAGCCCTCATAATCGCCTCAACAGCAAGCATGTGTTTAACAAGCTTATCATTCTTAACGTTTTCAGTTACGAGCTTATACGCTTCATCCCTCGTAATCATGGTCAAAATAATAATCCTAATAGATATTTATACCCTACTGTACTGCCTAGGCATAGAACTCGGTTCATGGAATACAGATCTTACTGAAAGTAAATACGATTTATATAAAATAAAAAGGCGGTAATCCAAAGATTTTGGCTGGAGCATCATAATTATACAGCAACTACCTCTACTTAACTGTCTACGCCTATAACCGCCAGCGTCCTGTCGATTCAACTAAATTATACTACATATCATTGCTAGAGAAATTCTACATGAACATCCTCCCTTAGCCTATCGATTATATCTATTATTTCTCTTTTTCTAATGGCATATAGGGCGGGCACGTTTTCTACCTTCGCTGTTGCTAGCGTCCATGCATCAGATAGGCTTATCCTGTATTTACACTTGAACTGCCCAGCTATGCATACCAGTTTATGGGATGGCACTAAGTTTGCTTCTTTGGCTAGTTTCTCTACATATTTTAATGCTTCCTCAACTCCCTCCATTCTACAGATTACGTACAGTGTTTCCGATAGAGTAACAACGTTTATGTAACCTTCTCTTATGATATCGTCGAGGTTTCTCTTATAGTAGTATACTATAAGTACGCTAGTGTCCAGAGCATAGCTTCTCTGCAAACCCAATCAACCTCTTCTCCTGTAGATTATCTAGTTCATCGACCTCTTTGAGTGGGAGATAAGCTGTTATGATCTTGAAGTCCTGCTCTATCTCATGCTTATGCCTCTCAACGTACTCCCTCAACGCGTCTCTAACGAGCTCTGATATTGAAGTGAACATTTTCTTCTCCATTAGCGCTTCAAGATAGAGCCAAAGCCTACGGGGAATTCTCAGGGCTGGTATAACAACGGTCTCCTTACTCATGCGTAAATAATGTTTACAATTGTAATTAAACTTTACTTGAGAAATAAGCTTAAATTAATCCTTTCAAATAAGTCTCCTGTGCTGGACGTCATTATAGTTGGTGCGGGACCAGCGGGGCTGGTCACAGCCCTAGGATTATCGGGTTTTTCAACTAGAGTATATGAGGCATTAGATAAGCCGAATAAGGATAAGCTCTGTGCAGGCTTTGTCCCCATAACCGTATTCGAGGAATTCAACCTGCCCAAAAACCTCTATAGGCACGAGGTTTCGGCCTTTAGGTTCTTTAGACCCATGGGGGATAGCGTTGCTGTAGAGTTCAATTATATGGTCGGCGGGAACGTCGATAGAACAGAGTTCGCCGAATATCTAGCTAAGCTCGCCACATCGCAGGGAGTAGAGCTATGCACAGGCATAAGGGTGATGGATTTCAGGGAGAGGGATGGCTATGTGGAGGTAGTTACGGGCGAAGGCGTTGAGAAGGCTAAGTTTCTAGTAATTTCATGTGGTGTTAAGGATAGATTGCCCTTTAAGGTCATTAATCCGTTTACACGCGATAGACTCGGCTTATGTATTCAAGTTGATGCTCCAAGCAAAGTAGATGCTAGAGGCGAAAACTGGATATTTTACGGGGAGAAGTATTCGCCCTTCGGCTACGCCTGGATATTTCCTAAGGATAAAGTAACTAGCATAGGTTTAGGTGCTTTAATAAGCCATATAAAGTCCAACCTTAGGCTGTATCTGGCTAAGCTTAAAGAGTACCACGAGTTCGATTTAAACAAGGCTAGGTTTCACCCCGTCCCCCTATCCGGACCTATAAAGAATATTGCTACTAGGAGAGTTCTACTGGTCGGAGATTCAGCTGGCCACGTGTCCCCGATAACTGGTGAGGGCATAAAGTATGCTATGTTTGCTGGACGTGAAGCCGCTAAGGCTATTTCTATGGCCCTTAGAGGCGATATCTCGGTTAAGGATGTTCGTACAGTCTACTTAAAGGGGTTGAGTAAAACAGTCTTCCCTGATTTAAGGATTGGGAGGATGCTTATGAGGATTGTTGAGAGGAGAATGCTTAAATCCAGCGGTTTATTTAAGGATAGGGAGAAGCTTAGGGCTGTGGCTGAACTCTATGCTAGCAATATATCCCATTTTAAGGCTGCACTCAAATACCTTAAGGCGGTAGTGAGTTGATTATATGGAAGATTTAATAATTATTTTAATAGGATTTACTGCCGGCTTAGTTGGCTCAATGCTGGGGGTAGGTGGGGGTTTCCTCATAGTTCCCCTGCTGTGCCTCCTCCTGTATCTGCCGATGCATGTTGCGGTTGGTTTAAGTTTATCCTCCATCGTAGCAACCTCGATATTCTCCACTATAACGTATTCGAGGAAGAGAATGATAGATCTCAGAGTTGGATTAACGCTGGAGATAATTACGTTGATGGGTGCTATATGTGGCTCACATATCGCCCTCCTCCTCAGCGATAGAGTTCTTAAGGTAATATTTGGAATAGCGTTGTCGTATGCCTCAATAAGGATGATATTTCCATCTAAAGGTAGAGAAGGTAAACGTGTAAGCCTGCCTGTAGCCCTTATGATATCCTTCATGGCAGGAATGGCCTCGGGAATGCTTGGAATAGGTGGTGGCACAATTAAGGTTCCCTTGATGGTTCTTCTATTTAATATTCCCGTGAAAACCGCTATTGCTACCAGCGCGTTTATGGTTGGTTTAACGGCCTCCACCGCGGCGATAACGTATCAGTTGAACGGTCTTGTAGATCCAATGTATGTCGTAAGAATAATTATTGGAATATTTGCTGGAGTAAATGTTGGATGTAGGCTGGCTTTAAAGGCGAAGCCCATGATATTGAGGAGGGCATTTGGTGTCATACTCCTAACTTTAGCTCTAAGAATGCTCTTGGAGGGGATCATGTAGTGGACGTACAGGTGAAGTACTCGAAGCTACTTAAAGTGCTATCCTACATTACACTGCTTATGGCAGTAGTTGGAATAGGGTTAAATAATAGAAATATGGCTTGGATAGGTGTTATTACTCTTAACATAACCCCAATAGCTGGTATAGTCTACTTAACGTTATCGCTGGTGAAGACCGATAGGAAAACATTCTACTTAGCCCTAACAATACTCTTACTACTAGTGGCTAACATACTAGTTAATGTATTATTTTCCAAAATATAGCCACCTACGTCTGCCTTAAATCCTCACATTCTCTCAGGAGCTTCTAGGGATAGTATATTTAGAGCCTTCTCCATAACTTGGGCTATCGCTGATATGAGCGTTAACCTGTAGGATCTTATTTCAACGTCGTTCGCCAGTATCCTATGTCTATGATAGTAGTTTGAAAACTGTTTAGCCAGATCGTAGGCGTACAGCGCTATGGGTAATGTGGATAACTCTTCAACAGCCCTCTCAACTTCCAGCCTGAATAGTAGAAGCTTCTTTAGTAGCATTTTCTCCTCATCGCTTAGGTTACTAATGGTATATCTGTATTCGAAACTTCCAGCCTTCCTCAGTATGCTTTTAATCCTAACCATTGTGTAGAGGAGGTATGGTCCACTAAATCCCTCAAACTTTAGGATTTTACCCCAGTCGAACTTTATGTCTTTTTCATTTTCAACGCTCAGAATAGCGTACTTTACGGCGCCTATACCGACCTTTCTTGCTATATCCTTAAGCTCGTCCCCAGATATATCGGGGTTCCTTTTAAGCACTTCCTTCTCTGCCATGCCTATCCCCTTCTCCAGCACATCCTTTAGGAATATTACCCTGCCCTCTCTGGTTGACATTTTGCCCTCCTTTAGCTGTATTAGACCGAATGGTACGTGGATGCACCGCCTAGCGTAGTCGTATCCTAGGAGCTCCATTATTTTAAATAGTTGCTTGAAGTGGAGCTTTTGCTCGCTTCCCGTAACGTATATGGCTCTATCAAACCTGTGTTTATTGAACCTGTACTTCATTAAGCCGAAGTCGCTGGTAATGTAGAGGGATGTTCCATCCGACCTCAAGATAACGCAGTTTGGCAGCCCGTGTGGCTTTAAATTGGCTACAACCTCCCCGTTCTCCCCTACGAATGCTATGCCCTTATCTAAGGCTTCCTTAACGATCTCCTTGCCGAGCATGAAGACTTCCGTCTCCCTGACAACTTCATCGAATCTGACGTCTAGGAGATCGTATATTCTGCTGAAACCCTTCCAGCTTGCCTTAAATATCCTGTTAAGCATCTCTAGTGCCTTGGGATCCCTCATATCTATTCTCCTAACCCACTCCCTAGCCTTCTCAATGAGCTTAGGGTCTTCCTCGGAGGCCTTGTGGAACCTTACGTAGAGGTCCATCAGCGCCTTCTCGGGATCCTCTATTTCATCGAGCGGTGGGAGCCCCCAGAGCTCGATGGCTGCAATGAGCTTGCCCATGTGAAGCCCTCTATCGTTCATGTAGTTGCTCCTCACAACATTGAATCCCGTGAATTCAAGTAACCTGGATAATGCCTCGCCTATAATCGTCGACCTTATATGGCCTAAATGCATTGGCTTACCGGGATTTGGACACGAGTAGTCTACGACAACTTTAGCACCATGCCCTAGGTCTATGTCAAAGAATCTTCCGGAGATAATCTCACGCAACAATATATCGGATAGCTTCTCATAGTTATAGTAGAAGTTTAGGTATCCCCTGACAGCCTCTACCCTAGAGAATATATCCGGGGGCTTCAGCTTAGAACATAACTCTTCAGCGATTTCTACGGGGCTTCTCCTGAGCTCTCTAGATAATTTAAACGCCGCTATACATGCAACGTCGGCTACATCACTTTTAAAGATAATCCAGTCATCGCCGACGGTTAATCCTATATCTGTGAATGCCTTCTTAATTAAATCCCTTATGTACTCGAGCATATTGGGCACTTCCAGCCTTTAACTAGAATACCGATTAAACACTGTAATATTTTTTCCGACGTTAGTCTACATTCTAGCTACCTCCACTACTACTGGCACGGTGAAGGTGTAGCCTCTCCTCATAACGGTTAGCATCGCCTGCTCTCCAGGCATCTTAGTCCTAATGGCTCTCCTCAGATCCCTGAGAGTTTTCACCCTATAGCTGTCGAAATATGTTATCACATCGCCCCTTACAAGCCCAGCTCTCTGGGCAGGAGATCCCGGCGCCACATCTATGACGACAACTCCTTCAACATAGGGGATATTCATCTGGGATGCCATTATCTTATCGAGAGTATATCCGTATATCCCTATCCACGGCCGCACTATTCTCCCGTACCTGAGTAGCTGATAGTATAGGAACTTTACCTCGTTTACGGGGATAGCGAAGCCTATCCCCTGAGCATAGGGGATCATCGCCGTATTTACTCCGACAACCTCGCCCCTAAGGTTAAGTAGGGGTCCCCCACTATTTCCCGGGTTTATAGCTGCATCCGTCTGAATTAAATCCTCAAAGAACCTGTTGCCTACCTTTATGCTCCTATTTAATCCGCTTACTACACCGAATGTTACCGATATTCCGCCGACTATATGGCTGAATGGGCTGCCAACAGCTATGACGAATTGCCCTACTTTAAGCTTATCTGAATCACCTAAAACCAGCGGTCTTAAATCCCTCCTCTCGACCTTTAGGAAGGCTATATCAGACCACCTATCTAAATCAACTATCTTAGCATTCTCAACTTCACCGTCCTGAAAAGTGACCTGAATCTCCCTAGCCCCCTCAACTACGTGAGCGTTTGTAATTAGGATACCATTGCTATCCATTACAAAGCCAGCGCCAATGCCCTTCACCGACTCTACTAGGAAGAATAGGTCTAGAAGCCTCACAGTAGTTATGCTAACTACGCTATCCTTAACCATCTCATAGACCGATACCACCGACTCCTCCAAATCCATTAACAATAACACCTAATCATTCATAATGCCTACCTACAACAGATTAGACAAGAAGGTACTATAATAAATTCTTGTGGGAATCTTCGAGTATTTTTAAATTAAGGTCTGCCTCAACCTCCCTAATAATCCTAAAGTGATTGTCTGCTGTTATAAGCCGAAGTCTATGGTTTATAGCTATGGATGCAACCAGTATATCAATAGCAGGGATAGTCTTTCCGCGTTCAAGCAGTTTAACCGAAATCTCCAAGGCTAGCCTAAAGTCCTCCTTACTAGGGTAGATAACTTTCAGTCCACTAAATTCTAAGGCTTTAGGAAATTCTATAATATTGAAAATAGTGGTATAGCCGGAGATGTTAATTTTCCTCTCCCTATATAATTCAATTAAGACGTTGGTATCGTAGAGATTCTCTTCCATTCCTTATCCCTCATACCCTTGTAATACTCGACCGCTTTTTCGAAGCTGATTTTGGAAAGTCTCTCCTCAAAATCTCTCCCTAAATCTTTCAGGATCTCGCCACACGTGGTAATATTCTCAAGTCTATTTAAATACTCTATAATAGCCTTTCTAGCGATTTCACTCCATTTAATCTCCGGGTGCTTCTTCATTTTCCTATAGATTTCGTCGGGAATGGACAGAGTAATATTGGCCATAATTAAAATATGTGAATACACATATATATTTATATTGTGTGAAAACTATTTAAATGCTTCATCGGCTTGCCTCGATAGCAATTGAGGGAGGAGCATAAGGACAAGTCTAATCGATACGTATTATCCTTCTAATACAGCTTGGAGGCACGTAATCGGTAACGTATACGTCTCTAGATGCCCTATAAACCTTATGTCCAAGCCGCACCAGCTTCTTTACATCGATTTCAAGAACTACGTGTCTACCCTTCTTCCTCAACGCATTAATTTTGGCAGCCTCAAAGCTACCGGATAAATGGACCATCAGCCTCTTCATCGGAAGTATCCCCTTCCTCCTAATGCCCTTCAAGGCTTCAACCGTCGTGCCGTGATAGAGAACTCCCTCATGGACCTCCTCATTGAACTCCAGCTTAACCTTAACGCTATGCCCATACCTAGCCCTAATTAAGCCGTCCTTCAGCTCGAACCTACCTTTAGGATCCAGCATCACGATGGCGATCACGTGTTCAGCTGTAAGCCAGCTATACCCCCTCATCCTTATACCCTCAACTAAATCGTCTATTCTAGCGTAGCCCCCGGAATCCAGCTTAACTCCGTACTGTTCAGGAAAATGCCTTAGTATACCGGAAATTAGCTTGCTTAGTTTAAGCCTAAGGTTGGCGGGCAGGAGGAGGACTGTTTCACGCCCGCAGTGCCTATACTCCTCCGTATATCCTCCGCATACCCTACATTTCCTAATGTCTCTGAGAAAAGCCACTGGCTCTACTCACCTTTAAGAGATAAAATAAAATATAACTTTTAATCTTTATACAAAACAACGTATCTAAAGTTTCTTTTATTCTCGATTTTTACCTTAAAATTCCTCCGCAGGACGTCCTCAACGTCCCTGTAGAAGTACTGGTTTGTGAGTCTTGAGGGAGGCCTAATTCTGGGCACGAGCCCCCTAATAGTGCTTAGATTCACGGTCTTACGTACATAGGATATATAGGCATACCTGAGGAGTGTTCTAAGTTTAATGGAGATCTTTTTAGATTTCGTATCCTTAAGAAGCTGTCCGGTGACTAAGAGAACATGGTCGAGAATTTTCCTCTTATCAGGAACCTTTTCCCTCATTATTCCACCAAACCCTATATGCGGGGAGATGCAGTTAATATATATTAGCACGATAAACTATAAAAATCTACCTAAATACCTTTAAGCCATTAGCTGGCAGGAGCTGAATATGGACATTTATTTTAAGTATTGATATAGCTAAAAGACTGGAGAATAAGCCTATATCACTTTATACACACAGCGGTATTACTTAATAAAGTTTAATGTTTATATATGAGCAGCTACGTAAATTTTAGTACAGAAAAATATCGGTGAATGTTTTGAGCTCTAAGCGGCTCGATGAAATAGATATGAAATTGCTGAAAATCCTCCAGGAAAATGCGAAAACCTCATACTCTAAGATATCAAAGATGCTGGGGGTGAGTGAGGCAACAGTACATCTAAGAATTAAGAAGCTTAAGGATATGGGTATAATTAAGAAGTTTCAGGCAATAATAGATCCCGAGAAGGTAGGTAAGGGAGTTATGGCCATAATAGCAATAACAGCCGAACCTAAGAAATTCGATAAGGTTCTTGCAAGCCTGGCTAAGATCGACGATATATATGAAATCTACGACGTAACTGGTGAATACTATGCCATACTGAAAGTTAGGGTTAGGAGTAGGGAGGAGCTTGCAAGGGTTCTTGATACAATAGGAAATATAGACGGTATTCTTTCGACGAAAACAATGTATGTGCTTAGAGTTATTAAGGAGGATACGGTAATCAAAATATAGAGATGGATTAGATAGGGATAATGTCATTCAACCTTGAAGAATACCTACCATATGGCAGGTGGAGGAGGGGTCAGAGAAACCTAGCTAAAGAGGTTTTTAGGACAGTTGTTAATGGAGAATTGCTTTTAGCCGAATATCCCACTGGTGCTGGGAAAACTATTGCATCGATAATTGGCGTACTTAAGGCTATCAGGGAACTTGGCGGCGGATATAAGGTTTTCTATCTAGCTAAAACTAAGAACCAGGCTCTTCAGCCATTTAAGGAGCTTAAGAAGCTCAGAAATAAGGGTATAGACGTTAACTTCATCTTCTTTAGGAATAAGAAGGACATGTGCGGCTTTAAACATAAGATGAGCTATGATGAATTCATCTATACATGTAACATCTATAGGAAGGAGGGGCTCTGTAGCTTCTACAAGAAGACACTTAAAGAGGATAGTGAGCACTTCAAGGCTCTGCTTGATACAGCCGAGGATCCAATGCATTTTATATCGTTGACTAGGGAGAATGGATTATGCCCCTACGAGGTTGCCAGAGCCCTAGCGGGGGACGCGGAGTTTATTATAGGCGCCTACCAATACATCTTTAACCACGAGATAAGGGACGTTTTCCTCGGGAGCCTTAACTTGGATTTAAACGATATAGTATTGATTATAGATGAAGCCCACAATCTCCCAGACATACTCTCGGACATGTATAGCTACTCCATAAACGAGATAACTATAAGGGCAGCTAAGAAGGAGGTACGCAAATACGGCGGATGGAGGGAATCGCTGGACTTTCTAACCAAGCTATTATCCCTCATTCAGGGCTTTAAAGTTCAGACTAAGAGGCTCGGCTGGATTGAGGTAAATCCTTCCCTTCTGCTATCAATAGCGCCTGAAACTGAGGTACTTAACGAGACACTGCTTAATATACTTAGGCAGAAAGGCTTTGAAGCTCCCTCGAAGTCCTACTTCTACAGGATACATAAATTCATTTTAAAGCTTAAAGCGTATAACCTAGGCTATACTTTGGTTATTCGATCAAGAGAGGATATCCTTACGCTGGATTTAATATGCTTCGACGTGTCTAGAGAAGTATCAAGGATCTTTAATAATGTGCATTCAGCAGTACTCATGAGTGGAACGCTTCAACCAAGGGAATACATTTCCAGCATACTAGGTATAAATCCAAATAAAATAAGAGAGTTTAGGATTCCCAGAATATTTCCTGTTGAGAACTGGCTTGTTTACGTGGCTACAGACGTAACCTCAAAGTATAGTGAGCGGGGGGATTATATGTATAGGAAGATTGCGGAGTATATTAACGTCATTGATAGAGGAGTAGGTGAGAAGTGTGTTAGGTTGGTTGTTTTTCCATCCTATGACCTAATGAAGGCTATAATGCCGTACATCGAATCTAGGGAAATGATAATTGAACGTGAGGATACGAGTATATCGGAAGTTATTAGGAAAATTAAGGATATGAATAGACCGTTAATCCTCTCTGTTGCCGGCGGGAAATTGATGGAGGGCATAGAAATAAGGCATGGAAGAAGGAGCTTGATAAGAGTTGTTGTAGTAGCTGGTCTGCCTTTCCCTGAACCAAGCATATATAGTAGCAAACTTATAGACGTTCTTGCGGCTAGGCTTAAAAGTAAGGATAAAGCCTGGCAGTTTGTCTTTGTTGTTCCAGCTGTAATTAGGGTTAGACAATCGGCTGGTCGTGCGGTTAGGTCTGATAAAGATAGGGTAGTAGTATTTGTCTTAGATAAGCGTATGCTTAATGAGAAAGTACGTAAGTACCTTAGCTTGGAGTTTTCCAATCCGAGGATAGTTAATGGGATTCAAAACTTGGAGAGAGAGTTTGCTTTTATTAACGAGTTTTTATCGCACAACTAGCCATTTTTAATAATCAAAATTGCATTTTTCATTTATTGATAATGATAAAGCATATTTATCACAACATCGTTATTTACATCAGTTAATTTAGCGGGGTGATGGAATGGGAAGGAAAAGGACTAAGGAAATGATTGAACGTGCAAAGCTGGTGTACAGTGTCCTAATGGAGAATAAGGGCAGGGATATTCCAACGAAAGATCTGCTGTTCAGGATTATAAAGATAGACCCCGCTATTGACTACTCAATGCTCTATCAAGCCCTAAGAATACTTAGGGATAAAGGATTCATAATGCAGAAATATAGGGGGAAAGTGTCGTGCTGGACTATCGCTAAAGAGGCATCAGTATCTGAGCTGGAGATGAAGCTATCCTAGGGCTTCTAGGGCATTTCAATATTCGCATGTCTATCCTCAAGTTCTTTTTCACTTATTCCCATTCTCTTCATCAATAATACTATTAGGCTATCTAGGAAAGCCATAGCCGTATTCTCAAATAATGTTCCCAAAGGCGCCAGTGGCTCATGCAGGCCCATTATCTGCCTAGCTATAAAGTCCGACTCCTTTGATACCTTCGTACGTCCAGGAATGTAGACCACGTGATCAGCCATTCTGCCTAACGGTGAGTCCGGATATGAGGTTACGGCTATAACCTTAGCCCCAAGCTTCTTAGCGACTTCAGCTGCAACGACCACCAGGTGTGTTCTGCCTGAACCCGATATCGCTATTATGACGTCGCCCTCCCTTATAGGAGGAGTAATTGTCTCGCCCACTACGTAAACTGTAAATCCTAGGTGCATTAGCCTCATAGCAAAGGCTCTGCCGACGAGACCTGATCTTCCAGCCCCAAGTATTAGTATTTTTCTCCCAGTTTTCTTCGCATTTATCAGGATATCTATCATTCTCTCAACTTGCTCTCCGCTTAGAATATTCGATACATGGACTATGTATTCTCCGAGCTCCTTCATCACCTTGTTGATTTCACTCAAGCAATCACCAATTTAGAAATCGAGGATATAAAATATATTGGTTTTCCTGATAATATATAGTGAGCACAACATTATATATCGCTAAAAAGAGTTCTATAAATAATTAAGGGGGAACAATGGATCCGGTACATAAGCTCTTCCGTAAGGCCGAGAGAATTATAAGCGAAGGCAGGGTAGTTAGAATAAGCCCCTACATGTTCTACGTTATAGGCGACCACGGCAAATACTTCGTCTACGTCGATAAATCGAAAGTTAAATGCCTGTGTCCAGGCTATAGGAAAAGAGGTTACTGCTCCCACTCAATTTCTGTCCTACTGATTCTGCTTAGAAAAGAGTATAGAGAAGCCCTAGAGAAAGGGCTTAGGGATAGGCTTGAACACCAGCTCGAACTGATTAAGGCCGGTAGGATACATCCAAGATGAGGAAGATTATTGTTATAACTACCCCGCACATCCCGTTCTATTACAGGTACACCGCTAGACTAGCTTTGAAATACATAGCATTAGGCTTCGACACCATATATCTGAGCTATCCAGAGGAGTTGGATGAACTTATCCCAAAGTATATCATTGGAGCACTAAACTTTAATGAGATCATGAAGGCTATAGTGGGCAAGCTGACCGATATATACCATAAGCTTTTCCTAAGGATAAAATACTTCCTCGATGCGTTAAAGGAGGCGGGAGCATACAACGTAGCTATTAGAGGATACCTGACAGCCGACGCCGTTATAGATCATCTTAAGGGACTCAACAAGCTTCTGCTCCTTACCGCTAGGGCGGCATCGATAGGTAGAATTGACAACACAAGACTGATAGAAGCATTGAAGGAGTTAGAATATGCTGGTAATAGGCTAATGGATACGATAGCCGAGAATCTTCCCCACAAGCTACGTCCAAACTCCATGCTTATCCTAGATAGATCGCTTGAAGAAGTAGCTGATATAGCCTGCAGGGAATATATGGTTCAAAGGATTAAGATATCGCCCTACATC
>Ga0190367_1001717_pt1 | contig 12255 bp, 9 predicted proteins | sample 4872181011_MG_FD_171838 | JGI IMG/M metagenome (GOLD analysis project Ga0190367, IMG submission 171838) | Hydrothermal vent microbial mat bacterial communities from Southern Trench, Guaymas Basin, Mexico - 4872-18-10-11_MG | ecosystem: Environmental > Aquatic > Marine > Hydrothermal vents >... | reverse complement strand
TACCTGTTTATCCTACTTATATTAACAGCTATTCTCTGCCTCCTAGGCTTCGCCAGCATCTCAGCTACGCGGCGCCATATCTTTGCATCGTTTTCCCTAGCTTTCTTCCTCAACCTAGAGATCAGTAGCCTTAAATGTATATTCGTAGGTCCTGTCCGCCTCACATTAATCCCCCAGTCTTTATAAAGTGGAATATTTTAAGCTTTTCCTAATATCTCTTCTATCGATTCCCTAAAATCTCTCGCCTTGCTGATTAGGATTTCTAAACCAGTTAAAACAACTTCTTCAAAAGTTAGCGAGCCGACGCTCTCTACGTTGAAAATTATGGTAGAATCATCCCCTCTAACTTTTATCGCGCCGCGTTCACAAGCCTCCACGCAGGCTTTACACAGTGAGCAGTTTAACTGATCCCTTACGATTAACTTGCCATCGGATAGTTCTAAAACGCCTTTAGGGCATACTTCAACACATTTTCCACAACCATTACACTTCTCATATCTTATGTCAATAACAGGCATATACTTGTACGCTGAGACAGAGACTGGTTGCCACTTCGCGTGCTCCTTCCCGCACCCAAGTCTAGCGAATGCCTCTAAGACTATACGTTGCCCCTTTGCCAATTTCACTATAGGGATAGAGTCCGATACGGGAACGATTCTAGGATCTTCGCTCTTCAAATGCCCGGAAAAGACAGTAATGTCCTTATCCAGAGCCTCTATATCGAGTTCAAGACTCACAGTTTTCTTTACGGCTTTCTCTTTATCCTCAATGTACTCTTTGATAAGCTCGAAATCGGTTTTAAGAGGTATGAGACCTAGTCTGTGAGCTAGAATTTCATCGAACAGGACTGAACTGTTTTCAAGGATAACTACTTCATCGATAGCCATCGTGGGGACTTCAGCTATTAAAGTCCTCCTCAATGCGTTAGCTATAGCCGGGTTTATACCCTTGACGATAAAACGGCCGGAGTATTTATCTGCCTCAAGAATATCTACTTTTATATTTTCTGTCAAATAAAACACCGAAGTATAATTCTACCTAATTGGTTTCTGCTTCCTGCCTCTCAATAGTTCTATTAACGAAACTCCATTTACTTTGATTACTCTGAATCTAACTCCTGGCAAATCTCCGTAGGCTCTTCCTTCGGGTCCTCCTATTCTCTCTATTATTACTTCGTCGTGCTCGTTTACGAAGTTTAGGGCACCGTCTCCGGGTAGGAAGGCTGTTACTTGTTTTCCGTTTTTAATGAGTTGTACTCTTACGCACTTTCTTACTGCGCTGTTTGGTTGTCTGCTTTCTATACCTACTTTCTCGATTACTATTCCACGTGCCATTGGGGCGCCTTCCAGGGGATCGACTTTCTTAGCTAGGTTTAAAGCTCTTCTTTTGTAGTGTAGGTCTGACCATCTGAATTTTTGCCTTTTCCTTTTCAGTTTCCTAGCTGCGTAGAGCCCTTTAGGTGATTTTGACCCTGGCATTTAGTCACCTTACCCTTCTACCCTGTGTTGGAATTTAAATTTTCCGCTAGTTATTCTAGGGTGACCCAGTCGACGTCGAAGTATCGTTTGGCTAGTATTCTGGCTCTTTTTATGTTCTTGCCGTCTTTGCCTATGGCTAGTCCCTTTTCGTGTGCAGGAACTGAGACTACCACTATCTTTCTGTTACTAGCATCTTTTTTAAGACGTACTGATAGAACTCGTGCTGGAAAAAGACTGTTTCTGATTAAGTCTTCGAGGGTTTCCGCGTATTCTACTATTTCGACGTTTTTGCCGAGGAGTTTTTGGAGTCTCTTTATGTTTATCCCGTTTCTGCCTACGGCTATTCCAACTTGTCCTTTCTTTACTAAAAAGATTATCCGGTTGTTTTCTTCATCAATTACACAGTCCATGGTCGTTACTCCTGTAATGCTCTCCAGCAGATAGATGTACTTCATCTCTACGTCGGTGAGTTTTATAGAGACCATGCTACTCACCTTTCACTAGGTCTAGTATTCTGCTCTCTCCCGGGTCTAGTATAGAGAGGACTGATACCATAAAGGGTTTTCTACAAATAGCTCCTAGGTCTAGGCTTGTCCCGTGGAAGACAAATAGGGGGATCTTTGCCAGCTTACAGTATCTCTCTATATCCTCTCTTACTTCATCTGGAGCATTAGCGGCCATTATTACGAGTTTGGATTTGCCCATTCTTATGGTCTTCATCGTCTCTTTATATCCAATTACGACTTTTCCCGTTTTCAAAGTAGTCTGTAACTCCCTATACAGGTCAACCACTATGTTTCACCCCTTTCTTCTTGGGGAAAACCATAAAAAGTTCTATTATACCCGTGCCCATGGGTATGGGCGCGGATCCAACAATAACATTTTCCACAACTCCAGTGAGTTGATCAACTTCTCCATGTATTGCTGCATCGGTTAAATGTTTTACCGTAACCTCGAACGTAGCCCTAGCGAGTGGACTCACTTTCTCGCCCGCAACTCCGTGTCTTCCTACTTGTCTTACTTGACCTGTATAGGTCATTGCGTCGGCTACCAGCATTATATGCCTTATGTCCACGTCTAATCCTTGTTCACTTAAGACCTCTTGCATTTCCTTAATTATCACGCGGCGTGCGGCTTCTATTCCCAGTACTTCAGCTACCTCAACTATATTATTAGTAATGGTACGCGTGGGGTCTACTCCCTCAACTTCTAAGATCGCGGAGAAATTGGATCCCTCGGCGATTAACATGTATTCTGTTTTTTCATCTTCTGTCCTTATCGGCTTTAGGATTATTTTTTTTATTCCTTTTATTCCTTTTAATCTCAAGTCCCTTACTCTATCGAGCATCCGTTTAAGCTTAGACATATCTGTTATTTCTGTTTCGAAGACTACCGTGTATTCGTCTTCAATTTTTACTCGTCCCTTCTTGCCTTTTATCTTGTTTATAGCCTTCACTACATCTTTGGTCGTTACTCCTTTATCAGCTAGCATCTCGGGGTCAAGCCTAATCGTTATAGTCGACGTTAAGTAGTCGAGCTCCCACTCGCTCGCCACGTTCTCTATGGTGGTGAGCTCTATCCTCCTGGCCACTTCCTTGGCTTTTTCCTCATCGTACCGGTGTTTCTCATCTAGGTAGATGTAAGTGATAGGCGTCGAAGGGGCTTTCCTGGCGTCTACTATTTCTATTAGACGGGGTAAGCCCAGCGTTATATTAAACTCTCTAACTCCTGCAAAGTGAAAGGTTCTGAGCGTCATCTGAGTACTCGGCTCTCCTATAGATTGAGCGGCGACCATGCCAACAGCTTCTCCCGGCTCGACTAATGCGTTGTTGTACTCTTTGACGCACTCCTCGATAAAAGCGTATAACTCCTGTTCTGAAAGCTTTTCTCTTAACGCTATTTCTTCTATCTCTTTCAATATACTCTCGGGTAGTCTATCTAGGTATGAGTAAACTATATTTTTTATCTTCCGCTCATATGTCTGTCTTTTACTCTTCTCGCTACCCATGCTCATCTCCTCTTACTTTTAATCTTCTGTAAAATCAGATCAAAATTGATAGGTTGACCATGATAACTTTTCGCTGGATCTATTCCATCTTCGCCGTAGCGAAGTTGAATAACGCTTCCCTCCGCGCTTCTCACGCTCCCATCATATGCTACGTAGAGATCTTGAAGTGCGTTAGCTAAGCGCCTGTACATGTAACCGCTCTGCGCTGTTCTAACTGCTGTATCTACTAGACCTTCTCTACCTGCCATTGCGTGATAGAAGAACTCTGTAGGTGAGAGTCCTTCTTTAAAGTTGCCATAAACGAAACCTCTAGCTTTAGGTCCTATATCTCCTTTTTTGAAGTGAGGTAGCGGTCTATCTAAGTAGCCTCGAGAAATTCTCTTGCCTCTTATCGATTGCTGACCTAAACACGCGGTCATCTGCGTTATATTTAGTATGTTAGCCCTAGCCCCAGTCTTAGCCATCAAAACTGCGGAGTTGTTAATACCTAAATAGCGGCTAGCAGCTTTTCCGGCTTCTTCTCTAGCACGCTCGAGTACGTTTAATATCTCATTTTCGAGAGATTCACGGAGGGTCATACCGGGTTTCGGCTGGAGTTCTCCTCTCATAGCTTTCTTTATTATTTCATCCACTTCTTTTTCGATTCTTGTCAGAATCTTAGATATTTCTTTGCGAGCCTCCTCAGGGAGATCTAGGTTATCTAAGCTCATAGAAAATCCTTTTACGTCTAGATATATTATGAACATTCTAAACATGGTATCCATTATCTCCCTGGCTTTATCCGTGCCGTACTTCTTAACTATCACGTGTAGCAAAGTTTCGCTTTTTTGAGCTCCTATGGAAGATTTATCGAGAACACCCATTTGTATCTCGCCGTTCTTAATAACAAGATAAGCGTCATAGGGACAATCTTCAAAACTGCATGTGTCACACTTCTTACATATAGAACATCTACTCTTGAAGTTTAAGTCTGAGGGCAGGAATGCGCTGACTATTTGCTTCCCTGTCCATAATTTTCGGGGTTTTAAAATAGCGGGCTCTGGGAGTTCTCCCTCATACCCAGTTTCGTAAAGCAGCATAGCCACCTTTTCCTTAGCCAAGAGAGTATCTTTTCTAGTTATCATATATCCTCCTGTGATGTAATCGTGTATGGCCCCGATTATAGGACCTCCATATCTAGGAGACAAGATCTGTTCTTGAACCAGCATCAAAACCTTAGCCTCAGCCCGAGCCTCCTCGTTTTGAGGAACGTGGAGGTTCATCTCATCGCCGTCAAAATCCGCGTTGTAAGGCGGACATACAAGCAGATTTAATCTAAAAGTTTTATAGGGGAGAACTTTGACCTTATGAGCCATTATTGACATCCTATGTAGAGATGGCTGTCTGTTAAAGAGAACTATATCTCCATCCTTGAGGTGTCTTTCAACTATATACCCGGGGGCCAGAGTTTCGGCCAGAGCCTCTAAGTCTCTCACGTATCTCAAGTCGACCCGGGCCCCGTCTGGGCGCACTATATAATTGGCGCCTGGATGTTTATATGGACCGTTTTTGACTAATTCTCGCAATTCCTCTATATTCCACTCCGTAACCTTCTCTGGAATTACCAGTATCTTTGCTATTTCCTCCGGAACTCCCACCTCGTTTATGCTAAGGTAGGGGTCGGGAGATATCACCGTCCTCGCCGAGAAATCCACCCTCTTACCAGCCAGGCTACCCCTAAACCTCCCTTCCTTTCCTTTTAATCTCTGAGCTAAGGTCCTTAATGGGCGTCCCGATTTATGCTTCGCCGGTGGAATTCCAGGAAGTTCGTTGTTGAAGTAGGTTGCGATGTGATACTGAAGCAGTTCCCACATATCATCTATGATTAAAGAGGGGGCGCCCGCTTCAATACTCTCTTTAAGCCTCTGGTTTACCCTTATTATATCGCCTAGCTTATGCGTTAAGTCATCTTCAGACCTTATGCCAGTTTCCAAAGTTATTGAAGGTCTGACCGTTATCGGAGGTACGGGTAATACCGTGAGAACAGTCCATTCTGGCCTAGCATATTCTGGATCTATACCCAGCAAAATGAGATCTTCATCCCGTATTTTTTCAAGTCGTTCTCTTATATCACTGGGCGTAAGCTTTATGGCCGTGCCTTCCTCTCTCTCCTCGTAGAATGAGTATGGTTTTTCGAATTTTATCTTATACTGTTTGGCGTGGCAATAGGGGCATTCGCTATTCTTAGCAGCTTTTCTGGCAACTCTCTCCGCGTGCCTATACTTAAAATGTACCCAGATTTTTTCTAATCTTTTCCTCTTCTCTAGTTCTTTCTTGATTTCATCTTCTGGAAGAAGTATTCTGCCACAATATCGGCATGTCGCCCTCAGCAAGACATATATTTTCTTAGCGAATTCCGGATGAACAACCGGTCTTGCGAGCTCTAAATGACCGAAGTGTCCCGGACATTGTCCCGTGTAGTTTCCGCAGGTTTCGCATCGCACACCGGGTTCTATAGTCCCTAGTCTTCTATCCATTAGGCCTCCTCTAATTGGCATGCCTTCCTCGTCGTAGGTGTCCGATGTGACGATAGCTGTTACTGACATTTTACGTATCAGGTCGGGGGATAGTAGCCCGAATTTTATCGCCGTTATCCTAGCCATTGCCTGTGGTTCGACTTGAGACATTCTATCCCTCCATTCTACTTTTTATAATTAATTTCGGGTATATGCCGAGGCTTATCAACTCTTGGAGAAGTAGCTTAAAGGCATATGAAATTTCGACAGGATACAATTTCCCTTTATCGCCGCAAACCGGACACATAGGCTGTCCTCTCTTAGCGTTATAGTACCCTATTAACCCACAGTTCTCGCACACATAAACTAGCGTCTTATCCGACTCCTCAAGAAGCCTCTCCTTCAGCAACAGCGCCGCTCCGTGCCCGACTAGACAATCTTTCTCCATTTCACCAAAGCGTAATCCTCCTTCCCTCGCCCTACCCTCCGTAGGCTGACGAGTCAATATCTGCACCGGACCTCTAGCTCTAGCGTGCATCTTGTCCGCGACCAGATGGTGTAGCTTTTGGTAGTAAACTACTCCTATAAAAATCTCGGCTTCCAGCTTTTCGCCTGTAATTCCATTATACATGACCTCCTTTCCGTCTGACCTGAAACCCATCTTCAATAAGGCCTTGCGTAGATCCATTTCACTCTCTCCTTCAAATGGAGTCCCGTCGACCATTCTGCCCTCTAGAGCCGCTACCTTCCCAGCTAGGGACTCAAGCAATTGCCCCACCGTCATACGCGAGGGTATGGCGTGGGGGTTTATTAACAGATCGGGCACTATTCCGTCCTCGGTAAAGGGCATATCCTCCTGTGGTAGTATGAGTCCAATAACTCCCTTCTGTCCATGTCTCGAAGCAAACTTGTCCCCTATCTCAGGTATCCTTAAATCTCTAACCCTGACCTTTACCAATTTATTACCCTCGGCATTATCAGTTATCACTACTCGATCGACTATGCCTTTTTCTCCGTGCCTCAAACTAACTGAAGTATCCCTCTCCTTTATCCCCGCCCTAACTTCATAAAATGCTCCATAAAACCTCGGAGGACTAACCTTGCCTATCAATACGTCGCCGCCCTTAACCTCCGACTCAGGCTCGGCTATGCCGTCTTCCCCTAGGTGTATATAGCTTTCACTCGACCTATAGCCTACAACATTTTCATGAGGTATTCTGATTTCATCGCGAAGCCCGCCTGGATATTTTCTTTCCTCAGCTTCATAAGTTCTGAAGAAAGTCGATCTAGCCAGTCCCCTTTCTATCGATGCTTTATTTATAACGATAGCATCCTGGATATTATAGCCGCCGCCCGTTATCACGGCTACGATAAAATTCTGTCCAGCTGGGCGCTCGTACAGTTTAGCGATGTCCATTACCCGCGTTTTCACGAGAGGCTTTTGTGGATAGTGTAGGAGATGCATTCTAGGATCCATTCTATAAAGGTAGTTAAGGTTAGGAATCCCTAACGCCTGCTTAGCCATAGCTGCTTCATAAGAATTACGCGGAGATTGATTATACTCGGCGTACGGTATTATAGACGCGACTACGCCGAGTATGGCCGCCGGCGTAATTTCTACATGTGTATGTTCGGGAGTTACTTCGTTAATTCTTAGGGCTATATAGGCGTTTTCTTCTTCTTCTGCGTCAAGGTACTCTATTATACCTCTCTTGACTAGATCGCTCCAGCTCCACTCTCCTCGCCTAACCTTTTCCACGTGGATGGGCTTTAGCTTCGGTTTGCCGTTCTCGACAACTATTAGTGGTCTCAGAACTCTTCCCGCGTCACAGTTAACATAAACCTCGTCGATGTACTCTGTTTTGTAGTGAGCCACATTAATTTCATAGCTTATTCTGCCCTCTCGCCTTAACTTCCTGATGAGCTGGGCCAGCTTCTCCCCGTCTCTATGTACCCCTATAAGCCTGCCGTTTAGATACACTTTAGTTCCTTTAATACATTGCTCTCTAGCACTCATTATGGGTATAACGTCTAGCTTCCCAATGAGTAGATCATATACTTCGGATTCACCAACACCTATAGATAATACGGCAAGAAGAGCAAGATTCTTGACCAAACCACAGTTCTGCCCTTCAGGACTCTCGACTGGACAAATTCTGCCCCACTGCGTTGGGTGTAGCTCTCTAGCCTCAAAGTGGGGTTGCGTCCTACTTAAGGGGGATACCACTCTTCTTAAGTGGCTTACCGTCGACAAGTAATTCGTTCTATCCAAAATCTGACTTACTCCCGTTCTGCCGCCTACCCAATTCCCCGTAGCTAGCGCGTGTTTCAAACGATCTGTTATTATATCCGCTCTTACAAGGGTTATCAAGTTAATTTCTCTATTCCTGCTTTTCATACGCTCCAGTTGATAACGTATATCCTTAACGAACTGCTTAAACGCCGCACGAAACTGCATCGCCATAAGCTGACCCGCCAGCTTCAGTCTCTTATTAGCGTAGTGGTCTTTGTCGTCTGGCTTCCTCCTGCCTAGGGCGAGCTCTAAGAGCTTCTCAGCCATCTGCCCGATGAAATATGCTTTAGCTTTCCTATCCTCCGGTCGATTTCCTATATGGGGTAGGAGATAATTATCTAGAATTTGCTGAGCCTTCTCTATTCTAAGACTCCTCGCCTGTCCAATCGCCACCCTATTCCCTATATAGTCAAGAGCATCCTCCGTCGTCCTTATGCTACTCGCTTGTACTAACAGAGGCACCAATTCGCTCTCTATTTCCTCGTCATCAGTGATCGCGTTGACTATTTCTCTGTCGGATTCTAAACCCAAAGCCTTCAGGAGAATCACTAAGGGAATTCTCCCGGGAACCGCCGGAAACGACGCATACAATAGTCCATCTCGATGCCTTTCGACAACAACAGGGACTCTATAGGCAGCCGTGGAAGAGAAAACTTTAGCCGTGTGGGTAACGCTTGAACTGGTCCCACCCACATCTACTAAAACTCTATTTACAGCTAAGTCCTCTTGAATAACCACAACTCTCTCAGAGCCATTTATTATAAAATAGCCACCCGGGTCTCTAGGGTCTTCACCTACTTCTATCAATTCCTTCTCGTTCATAGTCGAAAGAGGACACTTAACCGATTTCACCATGATAGGCAGGTCTCCAATGTAGGCCTTAACAGGGCCTCGCTTCTCGCCGTCCACTACTAACGTCATTGTCAGGTAGAGAGGCGCCGCATACGTCAAATCTCTAATCCTAGCCTCCATGGGGAGTATTTCCGTGACTGAACCGTCGGCCTCTCTAGCCCGCGGAGTTTCGACGTATACCTTCCCCAGTTTAACATATAATCCTGGTTGGCTAGTCTCAATAATTCCTTGCTCGTCAACTATATCTTGCAAAGTTTTTTGTATAAAATTATTATAGGAATCCAGATGTTGCCTTATTAAACCCTTCTCCTTAATGAAAGATTCGATCAGTACCCATGGATAATCCTTAGGTAATTGATTACCATTACTATTGTTATTGTTATTATTTTTTGATTTTGAGGATCTATTCATAATTCTCAACCCGGCATAACCACCCTAAACGTTACTACTTTCCCAGCTGTCGGGCTCTCTCTAATCACCATGATTATATCGCCTGGTTTAGCACCTAATCTTTTAACGACAGGGTCGGATGTCAGTATCCAGGGTAAATGGCTAGGGTGTATTTTAAGTTTTTTGAGGATCATTCTTGCCTCTCTCTTATCTAGCAGTATGTGCTGCGGCACCAACACGTGTTTGAGAACATCTATTTTTTTCAAACTTGTACATCCCCCATCAGAATCTAGACTCGGCTAAACACTGGTCTATATCTTTATATAAACTTTTCGGTCTGTTCAAGACAGGCAAATGCAAGAAAAGCTTTGCGAAGAATTTAAATCTAGGTATTGCGAAGTATCTCCTAGCCGGGGTAGCTCAGCTGGGAGAAATAAAGACAAACTAAGATATCCCCATCCCCATAAGCGTCCGGCTGAAGAAGGCAAACTACAGAAACCGGAAGGTCCGGGGTTCAAATCCCCGCCCCGGCATGGTTTTCTCTCTTTACTTATGGGATAGAATGCCTATTTTATGAATCGGTTTAATGTGCAGGTGATCTTTCAGAACAAGATATATTGAGCTAAGGGATCTGTTACAGTTAATTACCACTATTTTATCGTAATCGATCTGTAGTGTAAATATTAAATACCGTTTATGCTTCAACATTACTTAAGAGATGTTATGTCGCTGTTTGAGATATGGCGTAGCGGTTCAAGAATTTTTATAGATGAGAGTAAATTATCGTTCGAGTATGTCCCCTCTAAACTCCCCCATAGAAGCCAACAGCTTAAAAATCTCGGTTTATACTTTAAGACTTTCGTCACGAAACCGGGATCGGCTACTGTAAAAGTTGTCCTGTTAGGTTCTATAGGAACAGGTAAAACTGTTGTAGCTAAGTATTTTGGCCAGCAAGTCGAAGACTTCTCCAGAAGATACGGCTATTCTATAAAATATGTACACGTTAACTGCCATAAGGATAGGACATTATTTTTGATTATGCAACGAGTGGCGAGCCAGCTGGAGATCAAAGTTCCGAGAAGGGGGTTCTCTTCTCAAGAGCTTACATATCTCATCTGGAATCACCTGAAAACTTCTAATAAGTACCTTTTACTAACTATCGATGAAGCTGACTATTTAGTGAAAAGAAAAAATACTGGTGTTCTCTATGATCTAACTCGAATCTCCGAGGACATCCACGGCGGAGAATACAGAATCAGTATGATATTTATCTTTAGGGATTTAGCAAGCTTAGCGCTGGTAGACGATAGTATTAAGAGCACGTTAACCCACAACATAATAAAATTTGAGCCTTATACCTCGAAGCAAATATATGATATTCTCTGGTCACGCATAGTTGATGAAAGAGCCATCCGACAGGAAGCTATCGAGGAAGATGCCCTTCAGCTAATAAGCGAGCTCGTGGGATATGATAGAGGAGGCATGGGGGACGCTAGACTCGCCATAGAGTTATTATGGAGAGCCGGAAAGCTTGCAGAGCATTTGGGAGAATGTACTATAACGGTTGAACACGTTAGGGAAGCTTATAACACCGTATTTCCCTCCATATCAAAGGATACTTTAAAAAGCCTTCGCAAACATGAATTACTATTCCTTTACGCTCTGGTGAGAGTATTACTAACTAAAAGAGAGATGAAAATCCCCTTAGGGATTGTAGAAAGGGAGTACGAGAGCATATGTCAAGATCTGGGGGAGAGGCCGAGAAAGCATACAATGATTTGGGAATACGTGCGTACCTTAAAGTCTCTCGGGATAGTTACAGCGGAACTCTCTAAAAAGGGATATAGGGGTAAGACTACTCTGCTCGGGATACCACGCATTCCTCTCAAAGTACTGAAGGAAGAGATTGAAAAAATACTCAATAAGTATTTTTAGCGTGCGTAAAACTCAGCTACAGTCTCAAATGTTTTGAAGGATATGTCAAGCGACTTTAGTATTTCCTTCGCCAAATCGGCATCTGCCTCGTATATCACAAAAAGGAAAGGCAATATTTCTCTTATGACCACTTGGCTTGATACATGACATTTCCTCGCTATAGCCATAGCTACCCTCTTCCTAGCCTCTCGATATTTCCTAGTCTGTGAAAGAAGACGTAGTTTCTGAGGAAAATGATATTTTACGAATTTGAACTTAGGCTTATCCCTAGCGGATGCTACACCTACAGTCATTAAGTTCAAGGCGTAAGATAAGAGGGACCATTCGTTAGTTCTCTTAGCTCTTCGAAGAAATATGTCGGCTAGCGCGAGAGCATCGTAGGCGTCAGCTATAGCTCTCAGACTTGGAGCGTACTGGTAGGGTATATTTTCGCTTAGCCACTGCATGAGCATTTCGTAGTCGAGAGAAGGCATGGAGAGCACAGCCCTGGCCTGTTCTGGACTTTTAGCGGCTAAAACCGACCTCACTATCTCGAACATATCCGCTTGTTTAGCCCTATATCCTAATACTTCTAAATCCTCCACCGTAATTTTCTTCTTACCGAAAGCTATAGCCTGAAGGTCATTTATGGCAGCCCTAAGATCTCCTTTACTTTTCTCAGCTATAGCTCGTAGAACTTGATAGTCACAGATTATTCCTTCCCTCTTACAAATATTCGCAAGAACTGAAGTTATCACTCTAATGCCTAAAGGCTTAAACCTTATCAAAAGGCACTTATCCCGAAGCACCCTAAGCTTGGGATCC
>Ga0190367_1001716_pt1 | contig 12264 bp, 8 predicted proteins | sample 4872181011_MG_FD_171838 | JGI IMG/M metagenome (GOLD analysis project Ga0190367, IMG submission 171838) | Hydrothermal vent microbial mat bacterial communities from Southern Trench, Guaymas Basin, Mexico - 4872-18-10-11_MG | ecosystem: Environmental > Aquatic > Marine > Hydrothermal vents >... | reverse complement strand
GCGGTTGGGTCAGCGATAATTTCGGAAGGAGGAAGGTGTTCATCGTTGGCTTGGCCCTCACCTGCATCCCTCCCCTATTGTTCTTCCTAGCCAATAGCTGGCCAATACTCATTCCTGCATTCGTCATAAGTGCGGTTGCCAGCTCACTTATAGCGCCATCCTACCAGTACATAATCAGAGTGGTAACTAAGAGCAGGTCGAGAAGTACCAGTATAGCGATAATAAACGCCGCAACAAATGCGATTTCCATAGTAGTGCCGCCCGTATGCGCTTGTATAATCTCCTTTATGGGCGGTTTGATAGTTGTAAAATACGCGTTCTTCGTCCAGTGTGTACTTATAATGCTGGCAACGCTTTACGTAGCCCGTAAGCTCAGAGTTCCTGAGGCGTTCAGCAACCCTAAGCCTAAATTGTCAATTAAAGAGCCGTTCTGCGACTTAATTAAGGTCTATAAAATAAGCCGTGAGAGGAAACTGCACTATTGGGCAGCTTTTGTCGCTTTAGGAGCTATGGTAAATATTGTAGTCAACCCCTTCTGGTCTCTCTACGCCTACGAGGTATGTGGAACCCCCGAATTTCTGATAGGCTTCCTCTCAACAGCCCAGTCGCTGACCTATATCCTTCTCCTAATCCCCATATCGAAGCTATCCGACAAAATAGGAAGGAAGAAGATCGTCCTAGGGCTCCGACCGTTTCTCTGGCTCACTTTTATTACGCTTATACTGGCTGGGACCTTCAAAAATCCCTATTCATTCATTGCACCAATTATAGCATGGGCCCTATATGGCGTATATGCAGCGTCCACGCCCGCGCTTGCAGCAACTATTATAGAGTCCTTCCCAAGGGAGTACGTCTCTCGTTGGACCTCGTTCAGAAACGTTGTCTTCCGCATTGTTGCAATTCCCTGCGGAATTCTAGGAGGAGTTCTATGGAACATCGATCCAAGGCTTCCCTTCGCCTTCGCCCTCTTGGCCGATATAGCCAGATCCTTACTGTTAATCAAGGTGCCCGAGACCCTTATTCCGATACCGACCACTAAGGTCACAGCTCCACGACACATAGTAGTTTACGAGCTTCCAGGTGCCGGATTGGGTACCGTAGCTAGGCTACTCAGAAACAGACTAGGGCTCGAAATAATTAATGGAAGCTCATCTGAGGGGGGCATAGACAAAGTGCTTAGGAGCGATAGGCCATCGGTCATTGAGGGAGAAGCGGGATTAGTGGTAGCTAAGGAGCGGAGTGATACCTTTGTAGTACTGTTAGTAGCGCCTCGCCATGAGAGGGCTATAAAGAAGATGCAGGAGGAGAGTAAACCGTTATTCGTTGTCTTAAAGGAAGTTGAGGAGGAGGATAAAAAGGTCTCGAAGATGGTTAAGAAGTACTTTAACGCCGACTTAGAGCACCTACCGCCCTTTGACATAGCAATTAACACTGAGCGCATACCACCCGATGTAGCGGAGGAGGTTATCGAGCTAGTGTATAGGGAGATGAAGAAGCGCTTCAAGGAGAGGGACGATAAGAGATAGTATATAGGTACTCGGTCAGTACTACCAAGTGTATTCCGGTCAATTGAGCGCGATTAGAGCGTCTAGACTGCGAGTCAACAGTATCCTGACGTTTCAAACTTTTATATTCCTTAAAGATTAACCTATTTTTGGTGTACACATGTCCTCTAGGAGACTTGGTGTGGGGTTAATCGGCGCTGGCTTCTCAGCTAGGTTCCACGTTAAATCGTGGACAGGCGTTAGGAACGCCGACATCGTAGCTATTTACAGTCGCACTGAGAAGAGGGCTAAAGAGCTAGCCGCATTAGCGGAGCAACTGGGCGTGGGTAAGCCCAAAGTCTACACTGATCTTCGCGAAATGCTAAGGGATCCCAACGTTAATGCTGTTTGGATTCTAACGCCCAACGATACAAGGATACCGGTAGTCAGAACGATAGTCGAAGAAGCTGAACAGGGTGAGGGCAACCTCGTAGGTGTAGCCTGTGAAAAACCACTGGCCAGGAACGTTGCTGAAGCGAAGGAGATGATAAGGCTTATCGAGAAAGCGGGGCTCCTCCATGGATATCTAGAAAACCAGGTGTTTGCTCCATCGGTTACAAGAGGGCGGGAAATAGTATGGAAGTACGGCTCGAAGTATAGCGGTAGACCATATCTTGCTAGAGCAGCTGAGGAGCACGGCGGACCCCATGCCTCATGGTTCTGGAACCCCACGATCTCCGGCGGTGGAGTTCTGCTGGATATGATGTGTCACAGCTTTGAGGCTGCGCGCTACCTTCTACAAGATCCGGATAAGCCTAAGGGCGGTCTCAAACCTAAGAAAGTAGTCGCCGAAATAGCTTCACTTAAATGGACTAGGCCTGAGTACATCGAGTTACTCAAGAAGACCTATAATGTCGATTACTCTAAGGTGCCAGCAGAAGACTACGCAACCGCTCTAATAGTCTACGAGGACGACGAAGGGAGCGTAGTTCTAACGGAAACCCATACTTCGTGGAGCTTTATAGGGGCGGGCTTAAGGCTGACTTTCGAAGTTCTAGGCCCAGAATATTCACTATGGATAAACACCCTTCAGCCAGAGCTGTTCGTATTCTTCAGCAGGAATGTGAAGATCCCACCTTCGGAAGAGTTCGTAGAGAAGCAGAACGCGGATCAAGGACTAATGCCCACCATACCTGACGAGGCGGTAACTTACGGCTACCAGGCAGAAAACAGGCACATGGTTGAGTGCTTCCTACGAGGAGTTCAACCATCCGAGAACTGGTATGACGGGCTCCTAATCGTACAATTAATGATGGCCGCATATATGTCAGCCGAGAAGGGAGCAAAGATAGACTTCAAGCCCGAGGAGCTCGAGGACTACGTACCTAAAGTAGCAAAGGGCGAGTGGAATCCCAAATCAATAGTTGAATAAGGTTGTAGCCATTTAGGTATTAACGTATAACTGTATTAGATTATTTTCTACATCTTTTTGAGCCGTTTGGGGCTATTATTTAAGCTGATGCTATGTGAGGATCTAAGCTCAGTTTAGAAATAATGCTAGAGAGCCGTTCTTCCCATCCGTAGCATCATGTATCAAATATATTCTTCTGCATTAGCTACGGATGGATTCATTACGGTCTCTCGGGTGGGTGAGGGGAGCACAGCTCCCGTAGCTTGCCCGAGAGACGCCAGTAAATTTATAAGCCTTATGGCGGCTCGCTCCGAAGAGCACGACGAAGTTATGCGGAAATACAGTCTCGATAGACACACAGCTTCTGCCCATCTAACAGCGCTAAGAGGCATAGAAAGACATACTACGATACAGAAAGCTACAATCTAATGTTTCTACCCCCACTTGAGTGCAAGTGAATTGCGTGGTTCTCCATTGTCGCAATGTATATATGTAACTATGTAACATGTATGCATGTGGTATATTATGAGCGTGATAAGAGTGAGTGAAGAGACATACAACGAGCTAAAGAAGTTAAAGAGAAAGGTGGGTGCGAAAAGCATGGCTGAGTTGATATCGTTGCTTGTAAGAATATCAAAGGAAAAGATCGACGAATTTCATGGTGCTCCGGCAACATTCTTAAGGACTTTAAAATTCGCTAGCGAGGCTGGAGAATACGATTCCGAGAGGGTTGATGAGCTCTTGTACGGGGAGAAATCTTGAGCATACTCATTGATACAGGAGTTTTTTATGCTTTTTATAATAGGAGGGATGTTCACCACAAAGATTCACTGTGCTTACTAACGCATATACTTGAAGGCCGTTTTGGACGCCCATATACAGTTGATTTAGTGGTTTCGGAGGCTTACACGCTGCTACGGTATAGGATAGGGTTTGAGGCCTCGCTCGCCTTTCTTCGAGCCTTAAAACAGAGCGGAATAACGATAATATTCCTCGATGAAGAAGGGTTCAGAGAAACCTTAAAAGTACTGAAGACTTATTCGAATAGAAACCTGAGCTTCACGGACGCATTTCTCGTAGCTTCTTCCATTACCTACGAGATCCCAATTCTTGCATCGTATGATGTAAAATCTTTCTCTGGGATAATTAGGAGCATAATCGGCAGAGGTTACGCTAACTCTCTACCTAAAGAGGAGTACGAGAGAATTGAAAACGTTGTTTCGCGATATCTATCATAACTTTTGGGTGAGAGAAATACCTAGACTTAAAGGAGAAGAGAGGACTTAAATACATAAGAATCTTCGAGAGGCTCCTAATCGAATACGAGAAGAACAGAAACGCTTATCCAACAATAGGAAGCTATCTCCCCAAATTAGTAGAAGATCTAAAAACTGTGATGTAATGCAGGCTAGAAGAACGCGAACAGTAGTAGGGTTAGAGTTACTCCTATAGCTAAGAGAATGCATTTTATAGGTGTTTAGAGATAGCTTAGCGAGAGGAAAAGTTTTGAGGATATTAATTACAGGTACTCCAGGTGTAGGCAAAACTGTTATTTCTAAAGCTTTAGCTGAGAGACTAGGCTACGACTACATAAATCTCGCAGAGCTTGCTACTCAGAGAAACCTTATAGAGGGATATGATGAGGAGAGGAAGAGCTTCATCGTTAATGTAAACGGGCTAAACAAGCTTCTCAAGGAAGAGCTGAAGAGCCGAGATAACTTCATTATAGACACCCATCTAGTGGAGGCAGTTCCTTTGGAGGTGATCGACTTAGTAGTAGTGTTAAGAGCTCATCCTAAATTGATAAGGGAAAGGCTTGAAAAGCGCAACTATCCTCCCATTAAGGTACGCGAGAACGTCGAAGTAGAGGTCTTGGACTACTTGCTGATAAACTCGATATCGAGATTCGGTGAGAGTAGAGTTTTCGAGGTGGACACAACTGGTAAGAGCGTCGAAGAGGTGGTTTCCGAAATAGTGGAGGCTATGGATAATCCGAAGAGGAGAAAGAAGGGTTTCGTGAACTGGATTGAGCAACTTGAGAGGGAAGGGGTGCTCGAGGAGTACTTAAGCGCCTAGCACACAGAGCCCATTATAGCAGCCACCTCAGCTCAACTTTTTAATATCACCTACCATTTAATTACTCGTATGGTTACTCAGTCCTTCCTTCGAGCCTACGACATCCGAGGTGTCATAGGTGACGAACTGCGCCTAGAAGATTTCCTAGACTTTGGTAGAGCTGTAGGGACGGTGGCTCAAGGTATCGTTATTGTGGGGAGAGATGCAAGAATTCACGGAGAAATATGTGAGAGAGCCTTCGTCAGCGGGGTATTGGAAATGGGCACGGACGTTAGCGCACTTGGTATAACGCCTATAGGCATGCTAAGCTACGCTGTCGAGGCTTTAAATGGCGATATAGGAGTGATGGTAGGTGCTTCACATAACCCTCCTGAGTACAATGGACTAAAGTTCCTAGGAAGAAGAGGTAAATATTCAAAGGAACTTGACGCGAGAATAAGGAAGGTGTTTCTCGAAAAGAACTTTAAGAATGTGGATTGGCAGAACATCGGTAGGTTAAAGAGGGTTGATATAAGGGATGAGTACGTAGATTTCGTTGCCTCTAAGGCGAGTCCTGAGAGGAGTGTCAGCCTGGCAGTTGATTGTAAGAACGGCGCCGTTGGCGTTGTTTTAAGGGAAATACTGGATAGGCTTGGCTGTAACTACACTATAATAAACGAGGAGCCTAATGGTCTCTTCCCTGCGGGAGTTCCCGAACCCAAACCGGAAAATTTGAAAGATTTAATGAGAATTGTACGAGAGAAGGGCTTTGATTTGGGGCTCGCGTTTGACGGCGATGGCGATAGGGTTGTTCTGATAGATGATAGAGGTAGGTTCGTAGAGCCTGAGAAACTCGCTATACTATTCATGCACTATTTGGGAAAAAGGGGCGATAAAGTTGTAGCGAGTATTGATTCTTCCCACATCCTTGAAGAAGAGGCTAAAAAGCTTGGAATTGAGATTGTGAGGACGCGTGTAGGACACGCCTACGTCGTTCGAGCTGTCTGGGAGTTGGGAGCAATTATGGGACTTGAGCGAAGCGGCCATATGACCATTCCAAGTCTAAGGGAATTCGATGATGGAATACTACTAGCTGCGAAGATAATAGAGGTAAAGAGCAAGATTTCCGAAAAGCTTTCGGCTTTCCTGGATAAGATTCCTAAACTCTATGCGAGGAGTTTAGTCGTGAAGTGTCCGGACGACGTGAAATTCGACGTTATCAGGAAGGTCAGGGAGGAGCTTGAGAAAAAGGGATTAAACGTAGTTACTATAGATGGTGTGAAGGTAATTTATGACGAGGGATGGTTCCTGATAAGGGCATCAAATACTCAACCACTAATAAGGATAATGGTGGAAGCGCGGACGGAAGGAGGACTTAAGGAGTTGCTAGAATACGCAAAATGTATTTTGAGAAAGTTCTATAAATGGGACTAGTTCTTCATCACCGCCATTAAGTCACGCCAAGCCATTACACCTTCCAATCTCTTGCCGGTAAGTCAAGCTTCTCGAGAAACTCCGCTACTATCTTCTTAAACTGGCGTGAAGCCTTTCTAGGCCCAGGCCTTACCTCCACTATAAGTCCTGCCTCGCCTACTGGAACTAAGTACTTGCTAGCTCTATGAATCCACTTCCTCACGACTATAGTTCCCTTAAAGGGGGATAAGATGATGAATTTACGGTAGGGCGGAGGTATCTGAAGGGAGGGGATTAAAGGATCCCTTACTTTAATGTCGTACTTTACTTTTCTCCTATCAAGTATCTGCATCAAAACGCTTATCGCCTCGTTGAAAAGATCTCCATAGCACATCTGTGTGGTCCACAGTTTCCCGGAGAAGGTAAGGGCCAGATAGTACGCTGAAATGCCACTTACAGCTAGTCCAAGTATAGCCCAGGGGATGACTATGGTTTCCCCTATCATTGCAAATAAAACTATGGGAGCAATGCCTACCATTAGGAGTCCTATTCCCAATATCTGTCCCGTTAATAGGAACCCTCTTCCCTTTTCCTCCCTATAGGCTTTAATCAGGTAAAGCAAGGAAGGCACGGTAAAGGAGTTAACGAAAATGAAACTGGCAACTTTCACAGCCGTAGGGTATTTCACCGGAGTGCTCACTGCTATTACACAGTTTCCTATTATCCCCGCTGAGAGCAGTATGGACGGTAGTAAGATTCTCGTAAAGTCTACTCCGGAGAAGGAGAATAGTACTATTGATGGCACACAGATAGCGTAGAAAAGGGTCATAAAGTCTTTCTGGACGATGAAGGCAAACAACGCTAGTAACGGCGCCAGTATTTTGGTAAGCTTGATTAACCGAAATTTTACTGAAATCATTTTCCCTACGATGCTGGAAGTAAACATCCGCGCTATCTTAATGTCGGAGGGGAGTAGTATCTGAGCGAAGCCCAGCACAATAAATGAAACGGCATACAGTACGAAGTTTTTCGTAGTTAAGGCCAAGTAGAACGAAGCGAGCGCTAAAGCTACTGCGATGAGCCACTTTCTAGATAGTCTCAATAATGCAGAAATGATAGGGGTTCCCCTCCGGAAAAGTGCTAGCCAATCTATTTTAGCAGGTAGATAAAGGCATTATTAACCTTTTCATGGAGATGAGCGCTACCTGAGTTCAAATGTGGGACTTAGAAGAGTTCTAGGATATAGGTCTCCGAATTACGTTTATAAAGCCTATGACTGTGATCTAAGACTTCTCCCAAGAAATTACAAAATAAGCGATGATATAGGTTTCAAATTTTCCGATAGACCCTTGGAAATTCTTCGATTAATCTTTAGCCCTCATCACTACTATGAGCGATCTCCTTACTTTGATATTTTGTTGAGATAAATTAATATGAAATCTCAAGTCTCAGGTGTGCTAGGATAGTTTTACGTAGATTGCCTCATAAAGGTCTATTCTCTCAATTCTAAGCCTCACTCTACCTTCATCGTATTCGAACTCGGGATCCTTATTTGATAGCAATAGCTTAATACCTTTGATAGTACTATCTCTTGGAACCTTTATTTCGATTCCTATATCGAATACCGGAACATACCACTCTCTACAGAAGACCTCCTTATATTTAGTACCATTATAGTTGAGAACATGTAGTAGCATTCCATCACTACTCTCCATAAGGTTGGCTACTACACCTGGAGGGGCATTTAGACGATAAGGTGCCGAACCTTTAGAGAGGAAATCTACTATACTCATAAAGAGCCTCCTTGTGGAGTAAAATCTAGTAGCTAAGTATGCTGCCTCGAGACCAGATGCTATATATATGACTGAACCTGCACCATGGGATCCAGCTATGATTGCGGGGCCTATTTCCTCCTCAAATCCTATTCTATAGGTCACTGCTAGCACTTCCCTTTCTCTGGCCTTAATTCTCAAGACCTGATGATCTTGGGGCAGTAACTCTCCCTTCTCGAAGTCTCCCACTGCAGGATGTTCAGAGACTATTTTAAGATGTAGGTTTGTGTATTCTTCTATATTCTTCCTTTCGAGATCGAACCCTAGTATCTTTGAGAGTATTGGTTCATCGTATGGATTGCCCCTTTCATCATATCTAGAGGTCTCATGAGTAGCTAGGAGATTTCCACCTTGAACTACGTACTTTTGAATGATCTCCGCCTCTTCTTCACTCATACAGGCCACATTGGGTAGGAAGAGGATACTATAATCTTTTATTTCCTCGAGGCTTAACTTTGAGTCGTAGATTGGGGTTACTTGATATCCTGCTTCCTTTAATACCTCAAATCCTCCTTGATAGTAATAGCGATAGGGATTCTCATTAGAGCTCTTCAAATACCAATCAGCAGTCTTACCTGAGATAAGTAGACCTATGAATTTGACAGGTCTCATTTCTTTCAATATATCATGGTATTTCTTTAGGAATTTGAAGGGAGCTCTTAGATACTCCATATCACTTTCTGCAGTGTAATAAAATCTGTTAGCAGACCAGAAAATAGGACTTCCACCCGATGCTATAACTGTATAGCAGTCGGCCATTAGCTCTTCACAATTCACAGGGGTAGAGAGCCATTTACAGGCATATCCGTACTCACTTCTGAGATGTCTAGGTATTCCTACGGTATAGCTTCCGACGTAACTCCATATGTACTTACCTGTAGATCTTCCAAGCAATATCATCAGCATCTTGTAAAGTGGAGTTTCACTTGCTTCAAAGAGGAAACCATCGGCAACTTCACATATCTTACTTCCCCACCACATAGCTACACGAGGGTTGAGCCAAAGGCTATTATTGAAGAGTATTGGTATATCCTTATACTTTTTAACTATCCCTATCAGATCCTTAAGGGTTCCTAGCATTACTTCATCGAAGACCCACTTATAGTACTCAAAGACTTCGGCACTGCTCCAGTCCTCTCCTCTGCTGAAGTCGGGTATTTCTCCTCCAAAGGACTCTTTACAGTAATTACAGTAACATGGACCGTTTAACCACCTGGGTGTAGGTTGATAGGGACCATCAAAGTAGATTCCATCTATGTCGTAGTTCTCAACTATCTCCCTTACTATAGATCTAATAGCCTCCCGATAGGGTGAGTTTAGACATAGAGCGAAATACTGAAAGTACCCTAAATGCCATCCTCCTCTTATTTTCCTTCCCCATTTATCGCGTGCAGCCCAGTTGACGTAGGGCCCTTTCTCAAAATCATAAGGTAGGAAGCCATGACCTACTGGTATATATGGGATAATACGTATACCTCTGGGCCTACACAGATCTATTACTTCCTGTAATATATCCCTCTCTCCAAGCTCTGGATGAGTTGGAAAGTGTTCAGTTGGATAGTAGGCATAGTAACCAATAGGTTGCATCCTTACTACATTTCCCTTTAATTTCTCTATTATTCTAACTAACCTCTCTGCACTAAACCTAAGCTTAGGATACAGTGGAGGACAGTAACCATCCACGACAATTACTCGTCCAGTTTTGAGCCAATCGTAAGAGTCCTCCATTCCTACTCCTTCACCCTTTTCTTAATATGCAGACTTATAACTCTTTTAAGAACATTTCATTTACTGTGGATTTTCGAGACTAAGACTACTTATAGATGCTTTTCATACTCCCGTTAGACCCTTGCCGGTCCAGGAGTACTTATACAATAATCTTCAATCTTCTTAATGGGTTATCGAGTTTATTATGAGAAGAATTGTTCGTAATAACACTATGTGGAATTGTTCATAGAGAGGATGCTGAGAGCCCATAAGGAAGGAATCTACGAGGAGTTCCTTGGAAATGCCTGGAAATACTGATAGCGCTAGAGCAATAACGGAGATTATTTATTTTAATTCTGGAATTAGACTCAGCAACTTATGAGGTTAAAACCTTGAAGAGTTCGTATAGTCTGCTATTCTGGCGTTAAACTTCCAGCAGACACAATAATGGCTCTCCAATTATAGTCCAGCACACTCTCTGTATGACTTAAATTTACTAAATCCCTCAATTTTATGGTAAAATGAAGGTAAAGTATTAAAGTGATGATGCACGAAGTTTAGAGGAGCGCTTGGGAAAATCCTCTAGAAGGTGAAGGAATGTTGATGGAGAGGGGCAACGTTCCGTTAACTGATCTCCACATGCATAGCCAGTTCTCCCCCTGTGGGGTAGACGTCGACATATACAAGGACACTTATAAGGCCTTTGAGAAGGGCCTTAAAATCATAGCTATCACAGACCATGGAACTTCCCGTCGTCCAAGCTGGATTAAGCGCTACTTCAAGGTTTTGGAGTCCATTAATCCTCCGGTAATAGTCCTGCCCGGGATAGAGGTGGACGTTAATTTGAAAGGGGAGTTCGTCGTTGAAAGAGATGTTCTAAAGAAGTTTAAGGTAATCTTAGCAGCATTACACAAGCTTCCTGATCTCAAGGGAGAATCCCTGTACAAGTGGTGGAGGGACACTATGATCAAAATATCGGAAAGTGGAGCGGCCCAAATAATTGCACATCCGACTGATATTGGATGGCATAAGGTGAACGTTCCTCCGGAATACTGTTTAGAGGTAATTGATGCAATTAAAGAGAACGGGCTCATTGTAGAGCTAAACTATCATCATGCAGACCCTCTTGACCCGTTTCTTAAGCTGTGCATTAAGAACGGAGTTAAGTTGACGCCGACATCCGACGCCCATAAACTTAAGGAAATAGGACACCTAAACTGGCACGTAGCCAAGATAAGGGGCCTCGGCCTCGATCTCTCAGATGTAAATTGGCTGAGTGAGAGGGAAATAATAAGCATTTTTTATGACAGCGACTAAGGAATCGCTACATTAACGTATACTATACTTTTCCCTTGACTTGAAGGTATCTCCAGAAGTCTTGCTATAGGAAGTATGCTATCCATCATCTCAGCCTCCTCCAAGCTGGGTCTCTCAAATGATCGTTTAGTCCACCGCCCGGTATGGCGAATGGGCTCTCTAGAAGTGTGGGCGTAATCGGAGAATTGTGGTTGCATGCTCCTCTACTTAGTGCTACCTGTGTCAGGGATCGTTTCACTTTCCAGATGCTCAAAAATAAAATGCTTAAATACCCTATTTTCTAAGCACATACACGGAGAATCTCTATGTCTCTGAATCTTAATGAGTATCACGCTAAGGGTAGCATACGCGTGGGCCTGGCTTCTAGGAACATTGCGCCTCCCTGGCCCATAATACTGCCTTATGGTAAACAGGAGCCAACCCAGAACTTCTACAATAGGAACATCTACGTTAAATCGATAGTTCTTGAAGTGGGGGAACTTAGAGTTCTACTTATCGCCTGTGATGTAATAGGGTTCAGGAAGAGGGATGCGGACTATATTAAGGAGGCTGTTGAGCGGGAGACGGGTATTAGCAGGGATTTCATAATACTGGCTGCAATACATAACCACTCGTACCCCCGTACATCGGATGAAAAGGTAAGGGAGTTTCTAAAGGATAGGACTGTCGAGTGCGTTAAGGAAGCGCTAGATAACATGTTTGAAGCTAAGGTGGGATTCGGAAAGAGGAGGCTTCCATGCTGGCTAAACACTAATAGGGCTAAGGTGGAAGGTCCCGTAGACACGAACCTATACGTAATGAGGATAAATGACGCAGAAGGTGCCTTAAGGGGTCTACTATTTCTGTTCCCTTCCCATCCAACAATGCTCACCACAGCTTGGGGTGGCGATAGACTGGGAAAGATCGGTCCTGAATGGCCTGAGTACGCTAGGAAGCTCGTTGAGAGTAAGATCAGTGAAGACTTAATGTTTGAGCTATACCCGAACGTCGAGTATCGGGACATTACAACCGTGTTCTTACTTGGTGCAGCTGGCGATTTACAACC
>Ga0190367_1001715_pt1 | contig 12269 bp, 15 predicted proteins | sample 4872181011_MG_FD_171838 | JGI IMG/M metagenome (GOLD analysis project Ga0190367, IMG submission 171838) | Hydrothermal vent microbial mat bacterial communities from Southern Trench, Guaymas Basin, Mexico - 4872-18-10-11_MG | ecosystem: Environmental > Aquatic > Marine > Hydrothermal vents >... | reverse complement strand
CCCCTAAGCAGGGATGCATGTATGGAACTTGCCAGGGCCCTCATGAGATCCGCAGATGAGGATGCGATCGGGGGGGTGGCCGAACTTTCAGGAGGGATCCCCAAGATCGTGGAAGTTTTGGCAATGAGGTACAACACGACTCGCGAGAACCCCCTGAAACTGGCAATAAACGCCATGACGGATGGAGAATTTGATGAGCTCTTCGAAAGCATGATCCGCTTTCTAGCCGAGTATTCGAGGAGAGAGTTCGATACTCTGGTTCAGGCGTTAAAGGCTGTCGCCGAGGGGTGCAAGACGGCAAATGAGGTTGCAGAGTTTCTCGGGACGAGCAGGGACTCCGCATACATAGTGCTGGAGGAACTTGTGAGGTTGGGGCTTCTGGACAGAGAGAAGGAGAGAGTGGAGGTGAGATATCGCTTAAGCTACCCCCTCATGAGGGAATGGCTCGTCCTCAGGGTCGAGCCCCGGAGGGACACTCCATCACTGCTGGCGAGGGCATTCGGAATAACCGCCGAGTCTTACTTCAGGGAACTCCTGAGGGAGGCGGAGGGGAAGGTCTTAGAGATTTACGAGGGGAGAAGAGGGGAGATGTTCTACGGAACGAAGGACAAGTTTATCCTTAGGATAAAGAGAGTCTTCAGCAAGAAAGAAACCGAAAACTTTCTTAGGGGAATCGAAAATGCTGACGTGATTGCAGAAGATGAAAACATACTCGTATTCGAGGTTAAGGCGGTGACGAGAGAAATATCCCCTCAGGAAATAAGGAGATTCTCCGAGAGAGTCAGGAAAATTAGGGAGGAGGTTAGAGATAAGAATGTGATGGGGATCTTTGTCCTCGTAGAGGGAGAACCCAGCAGGGCGGCGGTGGCAGAGGCCGTGAGAGAAAATATCACGATCTTATCGCCTAATTTCGTAAAATTGCTGGCTAAAAAGTTGAACTTCCCGCACTGGTGACCATATCACTTGAGCAATGATTTACACCACTCAACAAACTTCGAATAGACCTCTTCGACAAGTATCTTTATCATTTCGCGCAATAACTTATAATCTAACTTTAAATACCTGTGCACAAGTATGTTTCTGAGACCCGCAAGCTTCCTTATACTTTCCGCTAACTCTTTAGGCATGAGACCAGCGTCGGCAAGCCGACGTGGGTACTCGCCATAGCTCTCCGCTACCCCTAAATTGTACACACTAACTAGATGTCTGCATATATCCAGAATCGCCTCGATCGCCCTGTGAGTGGCCCTTTCCATTGCGAGAACATCCTTATAACTCTTTAATACTTCCTCGACCTTCTTACCGAGCACTTCCTTCCTCAGATACTCAATATTTCTTCTCAATTCACTAACCCGTGACTCCAAGATTGTCTTATCGGGCTTAGGGTCCGGATCGAGGGAGCCCCATATCCTGACATCGATTTGCAGTTCAGGATAGAAAATCAATGCCTCCTCGAAAATTTGTTTGTCATCACCTAAGATGCGGATTCCCTCCTTAACTATGGCGTATTTCAGTGATCGCGGGACATTGGAAATCTCAACAAGATCTATCTTTGAGGGATTCACTCCTAATGACTCGCTTATTTCATATACGAGTTTGGAGAGAATCTCTAACCTTTCACGAGCTGGTTTTTCCCGTAGGTGCACAGCAATGTCGATATCGCGATACGATACGGTCCCCTTGGCCACTGATCCGAAGACATATGCAAATAGAATATCATCTCTGTACCTCTCAAGCACCCTCCTGATCCTCTCAATCATCTCATCGGATGATAGTTCTTTCATGGGCCCACGATCCGCATGCTCTAAAGTTAATTGAGTTTGACGATTTAAACGAGTTGTCTATTGTACCTGATTACCGCTCCAGCCCAGTTCCCTTTTTATCCTCACAATATCCGCACGACTAGGAGGATAGGGGTAGTTGTAAATGGGGCCGCGAGGGCTCTCATTATAGAAGGGGCGGTTGCAGTGAGGGCATCCGCTCGTCATGAACGGTCTCCCACTCTCGACTATCTCCTTAAGGGTCGCTTCGTCGATACCGAACGATACTATTCTTCCGTCCTCGGAGAACTCCATATCATCCGCATGCGCAATCCTGTGAACTATTATGTAACGTGCGATCTGCACGCGCCTGTACTGATCCACCGGCGGGGGAGGTAATTTCTCAAGTCTCGTACCCCTTATTGGCGTGAACGCGAAGAGTCCGACCAGTACGCCCATGTCCGTCATTTTCTGTATGAACTCTACCGCTTCCCTTTCCGTCTCTCCCAACCCGATGATCAGGTGCGTAGACACACTACCGGTGCCGAATACTCTCAATGCCGTTTCAATCGCTCTCATATGCCGATCCCATCGGTATGGTCCCCCACATTTGGATCCCTTCACTTTCTCGAACAATTCTGGCGTTGCCGCATCCACCGGTATTGAAATCCTCTCGATGCCGCTTTCCTTCAAAAGCCTCATACCCTCCTCGCTTATCGGCTGTATCGATACCGATATGGGGACATCTGGGACCTCCTCATGAATCCTAGATACTACGTCGGCGGTGTCCTCGACGACCCTCTCATAATTCAGGGTTTGTACGCAAATCCTCCTAATTCCCACGGATTTGCATCTTTTGAGCGCGTGCAGCACTTTTTCGAACTCGAAGGGCGGCCAGACAACCCTTGACAGAAATTTTGTATTTGTGGAACTACTCCTAGCCTGTGGACAAAAACCACAATTCGCTCTGCATCTCCCGTCTATATAGAGCATGAGATAGGCGGTCGTTGGTCTTGCTAAGAGGGAGCACCTCATCAGCCCCAGCACGGATGCGGTCCCTATAGACATTCTTATTTTCCGGGGTACGGCCACATCGATCCCAACCGTTCACACCAACATCAAGCCACTATAACAGCATCATCTATTTTTAGAGGTATCATTCGGTCACTGCGAGCACCATTTCGACCATTCTGCTGCTTAAATCCACGACATCGAGCCACACGAATATTACCTGATTTTCACGAGAATTGTCCCCACTGACGGTGCCGATTCATAAGCCTTATATACATAGCACGACAAGATACCTAGTGATACTATGTATATAGTGATCCAAGATGAGTGAAAGTTTCGAAGATGATGCTTGGAAAAAGGAATTGAAACGAGGGATTCTCGAAATGTGCATACTCTCTCTCCTCAGCACAAGAGAAATGTACGGCTATGAAATCTCAAAGGAGCTTGACGCCCTGAGCGGTGGCATTCTGAGGATAGAGGAGGGGACTCTCTACCCTCTCCTCAGGAGACTGGAGGAGAGAGGATACCTAAAGGGAGAGTGGCGCTACAGGGAAGGCAAAGCCCGCAGGTATTACAAGATAACCCCCCGCGGCATGGACGTACTCGGGAAAATGCGGGCATTCTGGGCGGTGCTCATCACCGTGGTGAATAATATCCTCTACGGGGGTGAGAGCGGTGGGAGAGAATGAGGAACGGTACGTCTACCAATTGATCGACGACTATCTGAACGAACTCAGGAGATATCTCCCGGAGGAGAAGGCAGACGACATCGTCGAGGAACTGAGGACGCACATGATTGATAAGGCTACTCCATCAGGATCGCTTATTACCTCTACGCGTCCGAGGTGGTCGTGCCCTTCAAGGTCTTCCTGGTAATTTTGGAGATGTTCCTCTCCATGGCCCTCGTCTTCGTCTTCCTGTACATCTTTACGTCGATTGTGTCCAGCAACCCGGAGATGAAGGAGATGATACAGCGCGCCTTCGGAGAGATTTTCGAGTCGCTGAAATCTCGTAGGAGAGAAAGACGCGTCAAAGTGCCTTCAAAGGAAGTTGTAAAGGCAACACTAGAGGTCCCCGTGATCCGCTACTTCCCGCGGGTCAAACCATCAGATTCCCTAGTAGCATCCGCCTTCATCTCAATCTCCGTAGCATACTTCGTCTTCGTATATGGACTGTCGCTACCGCTACAATGGCTCAGCAGACTGTTCATCTACACAGTCACCGCCTACCTCACGCTCTACGGACTTGTATGCCTCGGTGAGTATTTTTACGTCAGGTATAAGGAGCAGGAGAACTACGCATTTGACGTGCTGAAGTCCGCGGTTTCGCTGATGCTTGTGCCGTGGCTGATACTCGCGAACATCTTCACAGAGCAACTCCAAGTACTGACCGTTGACGTGGAGGCGGTTGAAAAGGAGGGAGCATCGAGCATCTTCAGGCACATAAAGGCCATCCCCATACCCTCGGAGTACATACCGCTTGCAAAGATGCTAACGATACTCGTACTGGTCGTAATAATCATCGATATCGCAATCATGGTGATAAGGTACGTGAGGATAACTCCGAGAACGGAGTACCTTCCAGCACTTTACTGACTTCCTTATCCTCATTTTTTGGTTTGAACCGAGAACTTCTCACGTTGTTTTCATAAAAATTGCGATCGAAAGTGTGATGTGGTATTAGATACACACCTTTTTCTCGGATCGATGCATTACAAGAATTGAGGATGCAGGCAATGGTAAGGGAGATCTTTGCGAAAACGTCACTGAACAAGCATAAGAGAAGGGATGAGTGGTTCCTTGACGATTATTCTCTAAACCCGTACCAACTATGCGAGTTCAACTGCGTCTACTGTTACATTCGGGAGAGCAAGTACGGAAGTTCCATGAGCAGTGGATTGGTGGTAAAGGTCAATATGCCTACACTCCTCGAGAGGGAGTTGCGCAGAAAAGCTAGGAGGAAGGAGTTCGGGTTCATCGCTCCGAGTTCCGCCACAAAGCCTTGGATGTACATTGAGGAGAAGTACCGGGTGGCAAGACGTTGCCTCGAAGTGATAGCCAGATACAGGTTCCCCGTGCACTGCCTCACAAAGTCCCCCCTTATTCTGAGGGACCTCAACCTGCTGATGGATATCGGCAAATCCGCCGTACTTCCGCCCGACCTCAGGGACAAATTAAATCACGAGGGTTCTAGTGACGTTCTCGCTCTCAACCCTAAACACCAATGTTGCCAAGATCTTCGAGCCAAAGGCTCCGAATCCCAAAGAAAGGCTAGATGCACTTGGTAGAATTAAAGAGAAGGGCTTTTGCGCTGGAGTAGCATACACGCCAATTTTGCCTTACATTTCCGATTCAGATGACGAGTTGGAAAATATGGTTCTCACCGCAAAAGAGTTGGGCGTCGACTACGTGTTTTTCAGTCCATTAACACTGTATGGTGTTGGGAAAGGACGCGTATTTTAGGGTTGTGAGCAAGTTCTTTCCGGATGTATTAGATAAGTGCAGAAGACTGTACGGAGGAAAATCGCATCCGGAAAAAGAATATTCAGACGCTTTTTTAGGAAAGTGTCATCTTTATGCGAGAGGTTTGAGGTAAAATTCGGAATTCTGAAGATAAGCAAAATACACGGACATTTGACCTCATAGAGATGATACTCATCGGGAAAACCCACCTTTCCGCTCACGTGATTTCTATTAATTTTTTATGACAAAATTTCGTTTCGCACATTCCCTTCAATTGCTAACAATGTGAGTGAAGTCTTTATCTAAGTTCACACTTTCACCAGATCCCTATAGCAGAAAACCCTTATCCCGAATTTTTTCTCTATTTTCTCCTTCATAGATAGTATCAGCGAATCCTCCGTGATCAGGTCCTCGTCTAGCGAGATTGCGGTGGCGAGCACTATGCAGTCTATGTAGTCGTTTATTAACTTCCGCACTTTATGAGCATTCTCGACAATATCCTTACGGTAGAAGGGTATAACCTCAAACGCCCTGAAAATGACATCGACAGCTTTAATAACGTCTCCGGGGGGTACACCCAATTTCGCACCCTTTGCCTGCAGCTCAAATATGGAAATTAAGCTTACCTTGAGGTCGTGGAAATCAACCCTGTGCTTGACTCTGCCCTCCACGATTGCCTTCAGTAGATCCGTGTCCACATCTATCCGTGCTAGAGGTAAAATGTACGTTGTGTCCATGATCATCGATCATCAATCCTTCCGCTTAACTCTCTACGAAACTCCTCGAAATCCCTTGCCGAGATCTTTACAACCTTATCCGAGTATAAGAGGCGAATGATCTCGTCCTTTGCCGAAAGTGCTTCTCTTAGCAACTCGTTCAGTACCTTAGAAATGGCCTTAGTGGTGCCATACCTTCTCACACTCTCCCTAACGAGTTTTTCGTATACGTCGTCATCGAGAATTACAGTTGTGCGTTTAACCATACTATCACCTTAGCTTTTATGTGATAGAACACATATACATAAAGCCTTACTATTGTGTCCCTATGCCTGTGAGAAGAATGAGAATTCGTCGAGGATATGGTTTCGAAATACAATTCGATACGGCCCCCTTCATTCTTACATTTGAGCATCATATTTTTCACCCTCTATACGTCCAAATATGCGACTTTCTCGAAAAACATCCAAATCGGTGCAATACCCCTTTATTCACAATAACGTCTTCGCTTCCCCATATACTTATTTGCAGAGATATCAGAAGCAACATGCCCATCTAACGGAAAAAATTGCCGAGTCGGGTGACCCCTTGCACAAGTCTTACCAGTTTCCTAATTTTTATTCCTGAATGCACCGAACTATGGAGATAACGAAACTCGAACCACGGAGGAGCGACTCGATGAGCGACCGCGTGAGGGAGATGCAGAAAAAGATACTGAAGTTAAAGGAGGAGAAGAACGCCATACTGCTGGTACATAACTACCAGCGTCCCGAAATCCAAGAAATCGCGGATTTTCTCGGCGATAGTCTCGAACTTGCGAGAGCCGCCACCAAAACGTCCGCCGACATAATTATATTCTGTGGAGTAGACTTCATGGCGGAAACAGCGCACATCCTCAATCCCAAGCGCAAGGTTATCCTGCCGTCTTTAGAATCGCGGTGTCCAATGGCCGCACAACTTCCGGCATCCCTAGTAAGGAGAGTTAAGGAAAGAAACCCGGATGTCCCGTTCATAACTTATGTTAACACGCTCGCCGAGGCAAAGGCGGAGGCAGACATCTGTTGCACATCCGCAAACGCGCCGAGGGTTGTTGAGAGGGTAAAGAATGATGGTATGGTGTTTATGGGTCCGGATAGGAATCTTGCGTGGTATTCGGAGAGGGTCACCAGTGTGAGGGTGATTCCGGTTCCCGAGGATGGGCATTGCTATGTCCACAAAAAGTTCAAGCCCGAGGACGTTCTACGCCTAAAGAAGAAGTATCCTGACGCGGTCGTGATCGTGCATCCCGAATGCGATCCTGAAGTGCAGCAACTCGCGGACGCAATAGGGTCAACAAGCCAGATGGTGAGGTTTGCTCACGAAACGGATGCCGAACGTATCATTGTCGGAACAGAGATCGGATTGATTGACAGATTGAGGAGGGAGTTGCCCGAAAAGGAATTCATACCGCTGAGGGAGGATGCTGTTTGCCGGGAGATGAAGATGATAACGCTGGAAAGGGTGTTGTCAGCGCTCGCCGAGGAAAGACCGGTCGTCACAGTTCCGGAGGACGTTGCAAGAAGGGCCGAGAGAGGCATCAGGAGAATGTTAGAGGTGCTGGCGTAACGCGAGGTGGTGTTATGAGCAAAATGGGCGTGGGAATCATAGGATGCGGCGCGATAGGAACAGTACTCGCGAGGGCAATAGACGAGGGAAAGGCAGGGAATGCAGAGTTGATAATACTGTACGACATAGTGCGGGAAAAGGCGGAGGTCCTCGCAAACTCCTTAAGAAAGAGGCCCATTGTCGCGTCGAGTTTTAAGGAGGTCATTGAAAATCCAAGAGTTCAACTGGTGATAGAGGCCGCATCACAAGATGCCGTTCGGCAGTACGCCATTGAGGTGCTCAGGTCAGGAAAGGACCTCATGGTTATGAGCGTGGGCGCGTTCTCCGATACCGCTCTCTTCGAGGAAGTAAGAAGGATTGCAGAAGAGACCAGAAGAAAGGTGTACATACCATCGGGAGCGATAGTGGGGATCGATGGGATAAAGGCGGCAAGCGTTGTGGGAATAGAGGAACTCGTACTTGTAACGAGAAAACCTCCGCGAGCCCTTAGTGATGCGCCATATCTCGTGGAGAAGGGAATAAACTTGGAAAATATAAAGGAGCCGGTCGTGGTTTACGAGGGGCCGGCGAGAGAAGCGGCTATAAAGTTCCCGAAGAATATAAACGTTGCAATGACCCTCAGTATTGCGTCCATCGGTCCAGAGCGCACCAAGGTCAGGATAATTGCGGATCCGACCCTAGATAGGAATATGCACGAGATAAGGGCGCGGGGTCCGTTTGGGGAGATAATAACGATTGCGAAGAACGTTCCGTCTCCCTCAAATCCGAGGACCAGCTACCTCGCCGCCCTTTCAGCAATACGAACTTTGAGGAAGATAACCGAGCCCATTGTTATAGGAACGTAGGTGGTGGCATGTCGCGCCACGAATATGCATCGTTTTTGTTTAGGAAATTTTCCGAGTTCCTGGAGGAAGATGTCGGACTCGGGGACGTAACAACAGAGGTCGTTGTCCCTAGGGATGCCAGGGCATCCGCGATAATCATATCAAAGGCCTCCGGGGTAGTTGCAGGGGTTGAGGAGGTTGCCGAGTTCTTTATAATGAACGGGGTAACTGTTGAAAAATCTTTAAAAAGCGGGTCCGAGGTTTCTCCCGGGACAGTGATCATGGAAGTCACAGGTCCCGCGAGGAACATACTCGTATGCGAGCGTGTGGCGCTGAACATTCTTATGAGGATGAGCGGCATCGCTACGGCGACCGCTGAGATGTTTCGAAGGGCGAAAGCGGTGAATAAAAACGTGATAATTGCGGGCACCAGGAAGGGGGTTCCCGGGTTCCGATATTTCGAGAAGAAGGCAATAATGGTGGGTGGCGGGGATCCCCACAGGCTCCACCTAGACGATTGCATCCTGATAAAGGACAATCACATAGCCGTGGCGGGAGGAGTTAGAGAGGCCATTAGAAGGGCGCGTGCGCACGCAAGCTTTACTAAAAAGATAGAGGTGGAGGTGCGCACGCTGGAGGAGGCCTTGGAGGCGGCGCGGGAGGGTGCAGATATAATAATGCTGGACAACATGGAGCCCGATGAGGTGGAAAGGGTAATAAATGCCCTCAAAAAGGAAGGACTTAGGGAGAAGGTTCTAATAGAGGTGTCTGGCGGAATTACTCCCGAAAATGTTACCGAGTACGCGAGAACAGGCGTCGATATAATCTCCGCTGGGTATTTAACTCACTCGGTCCGTCCTCTCGACATGAGCCTGAAAATAATTAAATGCTGGTAGGAATGAGCCCTAGTACTTCCCCCTAGAGTGGAGGTATTCTAGACTGCATCTCTCGAGGGCATTAAGGACTTCCGGATTCTTCTTTATGATCTCGTTCACTAGGTGGAGGTATCTCGCCACCCTCACCGCATCGGGCGATATCTCGACTAGTTCTGTCCCGTTAACCAGTACGTAATGTTTTCGTGGGATCTCATTTCCCACAATGAAGATCGCCTCGTTCACCGCAGCATGTAACAAGAAGCAGTGCGGCGAGCCGTCCACCGTCAGCACAGTTATGCTTCTGGGGCGTGATGCCCTTATTATCGTTCCTATCTTTCCGTAGAGGAGGGAGTTTTCCCCCTCGGGACATGCGGAGAGCACAACTCTTCCCTTACTGAACTCCTCGAAGACCTCCGGATTTACCTCCTTGACGCACTCTCCCACTATCAGGAGATCCGCGCCCTTCAGTTTAGGAGCCTTAACCCATATTTGGAGGAGCTTCACTCCTCCCGCCTCCTCATGTACTTCTCCAAAATTATGTAGACACAAACGTCCCCGCACATCGTGCATGGACCCCTACTCGAGGCCGCAAACCGCTCACGCATTCTCCTCGCACGCTTGGGATCCGGCGAAAGTTTGTACATGGTCTCCCAGTCGAGTTTTCTCCTCGCTATGGACATCTCCAAGTCCTTTTTCAGCGCTTTTTCTCCAAGTTTTACGATGTCTCCCGCATGTGCTGCGATCTTTGCCGCAATGAGTCCCTCCTTCACATCCTTGACATCCGGAAGAGATAGGTGCTCCGCTGGGGTGAGGTAGCAGATCAGGTCCACCCCCTCAGCTGCGGCTATTGCGGCACCTATTGCGGAGGCTATATGGTCGTAGCCTGCCGCTATGTCGGTAACTAGGGGACCTAGAACGTAATACGGTGCGCCCTTACAAAGTGCCTTCTCCAGCCTGACGTTTGCCGCCACCTGGTTCAGGGGGAGATGCCCCGGACCCTCCACCATAACTTGGACATCATATTCCCATGCTCTTTCAACCAAACGGGATATCACGAGCATCTCTGCCATCTGAGCGTAATCATGAGCATCCGCGAGAGATCCGGGTCGGAGGGCATCACCCAAGCTGAGAACGGCATCATATTCCCTTGCAAGTTCCAGTAGGTAATCGTAATTTTTGTAGAGGGGATTTTCCTGCTCGTGATGCAACATCCACGCCGCAAGCATTGCCCCTCCCCTGCTGACGATCCCCGTCACCCTGTCGCTCCTCTGCAACTTCCTGACAATATCCAGCGTTATGCCGACGTGAACTGTCATGAAGTCCACACCGTCCTCCAAGTGTCTCCTTATCACGTTGAAAATGTCATCCTCATCCATGTAGATTCCCGCGCCCTTCTTGTGAACCGCCTCCATGAAAGCCTGATAGATGGGCACGGTCCCGAAGGGCACCGGAGCGACCTTTATTAAAGTTCTCCGAATTTCATCGAGGTCACCGCCGGTGCTCAGGTCCATGATCGTATCCGTGCCGTACTCCACGGCGACCCGCGCCTTCTCAATTTCCATTTCTAGGTTGACGTAGGTCGTCGAGGTCCCGACGTTTACATTCACCTTCGTGCTGAGTCCTTCCCCTATTCCCACAACCTTTACCTTCTGCGAGTCCCTCTTTAGGTTCCTCGGTATTATGATAACGCCACGCGCAACCCTTCTCCGGATGACTTCCTCGGGAACGTCCTCTACCCGTGCGACCGCCTTCATTTCCTCCGTTATTTGCCCCAACCTTGCCGCCTTCATCTGAGTCGTCAACTTCTCGTCTACCTCCAACGCTCACCTTTAGAGTGTCACCGATCACTTAAAGTCTTAAGGGGGAACCGATAATAAAGCATCGCTTTGAGACCCCATTCACCATATCCGAAAATGTAATAACATTGAGAAAGTGAATTCCCGCGACTCATTAGGGATGGGCTTGCCAAGTTATTCACATATCGTACAGACCCGTACCGGATGGCCGGCCATCCCAGAGATCGGACATTCACGAGAAATGATGGGCACTTTGACCCACCAGAGGTCGTCTTACTGCTCCACAATGGCAAATAACTCCTTATGATCCATTATTACGCCATGCTGCAACTTTTTCCTCTTAAGAAATGCCTTCAGGTCCTTATCCATTGACAGAAGATTAAACCCCTTTTCGACGGCTATTCCATAGAGCAGGTTGTCAATCATATCCCCATGACCTAATAACCTCAGGTTTAGCGCCTCCACCACTGCCAGAGGGCCCGGGCTTACGAGTTCTGCGGTTTTCATCAAAGACTCCACAGATTTGCGAACTACTTCCCCGTTTAGTTGTAGACCCTTCTTGTTGTACTCCTTTACGACTTTTGGCAATATTTCGATCCAAATTATGTCCGAGTAAAAGAAGCGAACAACATTGCTCGCCCTCAGAGCCTCCAACTTCAGAAGATCGTCGTCGCTCAGCTCGCTTATTTCAATTCCAAATGATGGCAATATGTACGAGGAGTCCAAAAGCACCTTAATGACTTTAGCCATAAAACTCCCTCTGCATCTCTTCGGATTCCCGCTCGAACTCCTCTATCGTGATTTTCGAGATTTTAGGACTCTCAGCACCAAGTACAAATATGGACTTTACGGGCCTCAGCTCCACCCTTCCCTCACTTACCACCAGCAACACTTCCCCACCCTTTTCAACGCCCAAGATTTTTCTTACTTCACTCGGTAAGTACATGACACCTCCCTTACCGACCTTTGCCCTGTAGACATTCATGGACATTCCCCTTATTGTCTACTCATCTAGATATCTAGATCACTAGATGGTTATAAATGGTGCCATCGTGCCTAATTGGAATTTTTCACTAGTGGATTTGACAATGCTGTGAAGGACATGGAAGTTTTTAAGCGGCTTCGGCCAGCACCTAACGCCAACTTCCGACTTTCATCTCACTATGACGTGTACAATTTAATGTCGAGAGAATTAGACTTTCGTGAGGGAGATACGGGGG
>Ga0190367_1001714_pt1 | contig 12270 bp, 16 predicted proteins | sample 4872181011_MG_FD_171838 | JGI IMG/M metagenome (GOLD analysis project Ga0190367, IMG submission 171838) | Hydrothermal vent microbial mat bacterial communities from Southern Trench, Guaymas Basin, Mexico - 4872-18-10-11_MG | ecosystem: Environmental > Aquatic > Marine > Hydrothermal vents >... | reverse complement strand
GTGAAAAATAGTTTAATCTGCGCGCCTATTTTCTATTGGTTTCTATGAGGAGCGTCCAGGGAGAATTTACGATTAGGAGGGCTACCCCCGAAGACGTTGAGGGCATTATCAGCTGCGAGATGGAAGTCTGGCTCAGCCTTAGAGGGTTGCTTCCGCCAGTTGTAATCGAGGAGAACCTCTCCTTCCTCTCCGAGCCCGGAGCAGAGGAGGCAGTGAAGTCTTGGCTCACAGACCCTCGAAGTATAGTGTTCGTCGCCTCGGATAGGAGCGGCCTGGTAGTGGGCGTGGCTAGGGGGGAGTGTAGGTTCGGGGGAGTTGCCTGGCTGAACTTCCTTTGCGTTAGGCCTAGGTATAGGAGGAGGGGGATAGGCTCCTCGCTACTCTCGGAGTTCGTAGAAGAGGCTAGGAGGAGGGGGATGCACAAAGTCTCGCTGTACACTTCTCCCCTGCTGAAAGACGCCGTCAAGTTGTACGTCTCGGCTGGATTCATACCTGAGGGGTTCCTTCGCAAGCACTTCTACAAGATGGACTTGATACTTTACAGTCTATTCCTCTAGCCTTCGTAGACGAAGACTATCTGACCTTTGAGACCGCCGAGGGTAATCTCGGCCTGGAAACAGTCGCCGGGTTTTACTATGCCTTCTACCACCTTACACTTAACGAAGGAGTTCTCACCACGGAGCGTTCTAGCTTCACAATTGCACCTCTATCCATTGTAACGCGTACTGCCCCCAGACCGGTACAACATAAACCTTAACTTCACATTCACGGTTTAGAAGTAGCACTAGCTCCATGACGTTTAGGACTAGAAGCGCCGAGAGTAATGTCCCCTCTCTGCTACATCCTCTTAGGTAGAACCGCACATTTCATATAACCGCTAAGTTAAAGTTGGACTATGAGACGTCGTGCTAGGTGGTCGAACTGTCTGGAAAAGAGGTACGTGGCAGGCTTGAGATGATTAAGAGAGTGAGGGAGGAGGAGAAAAAGGCTAGGGAGAGGCTCTCTAAGATCAAGCATAAGATAGCTATTATAAGCGGGAAGGGAGGAGTCGGTAAGTCCTTTGTCTCCGCGAGCCTTGGAGTAGCCCTTTCACAGCTAGGGCGTAGAGTGGGTATTCTGGACGCTGATTTCCACGGCCCATCCATACCGAAGATATTAGGCGTGGAGAACATGCACATGGTGAGCGGGCCCTCTGGAGTTTTACCGGTCATGGCGCCGTATGGGATAAAGGTTGTGTCGATAGAGTTCATGTTGCCAAGTCACGATACCCCGGTTATCTGGAGGGGGCCTCTCAAGGCTGGCGCTCTACGCCAGCTACTGAGCATGGTTGACTGGGGAGAACTAGATTACCTAGTGGTTGACCTGCCTCCAGGGACGGGGGACGAGCCCCTAAGCGTCGCCCAGCTGATAAACGACTTGTCGGGTGCCATCGTAGTGACCATACCCTCAGACCTGTCAAGAGTGGTCGTGGAGAAAGCCGTGGTCTTCGCCAGGCAGATAAAAGTCAGAGTGCTGGGCATCGTAGAAAACATGAGCTACTTCGTCTGTCCGTCATGCGGTGCTAAATACAAGATCTTCGGGGAGGGCGCGGGGAGAAAAATAGCCGAAGAGATGGGAGTGGACTTCTTGGGCAGCATACCCATAGATCCCCGTATCTCCGAGTGCGTTGACAGGGGCGAGCCCTTCATAGCCCGCTACCCCGAGACAGAGACAGCTAAGGCCATTATGGAAATAGCTAAGAAGATGATTGAAAAAGTGGAGACTAGCGACTATGGAAGCTAGTTATGGAGCGCCCGAAGCTACCGCTAGGGCATTAATCTACAGTTTTCTACGGCAAGTTTTCACCCCTCTAAGTCCCTCCCTAATTAAAGACTTGAGAGAACTCCTGCCTGAAGTAGACGTCTCCGTACAAATCCTCGGCAAACTGGGTTATTCAATAGACGACGACTTCAGAGGGCTGGTTAGACATATGCCCTCAAGTGGGGAGGAATTGGCGAAGTGTAGGCGTGCTTACGCGGCAATATTCCTGTCTAGAGTACCTCCTCTACTCAGGGAGAGCAGTTTTGTCAGGGGGTTAAATAAGGAAGAGCTGGAGAAAATGTACGCCGAGATTGGAATAGTATACCAGGAACCTGAGCTAGAGAGCGACCACCTATTAATCGAGCTAGACTTCATGCACCGCTTAACACTAGCCGAGGCTTTATCATGGAGGGGGAGTAACCCGCTCAGAGTGCTGGCACTAGAGTGCGAGTTCCTAGAGAAACATTTAGCCGCGTGGGCACCAAATGTGGGACGTATAGTCCAGGAGGAGAGTCGTAACGCTTTCTACGAGAAAGCAGGAGCACTACTCTACAAGTTCTTACTCCGCGATGTCCAAGTAGTGAAGCTCGTCTTTAAGACTCTTAAGGGACTCTTTTAGCTCGGAACTTATTTATCAGTTCGGTAAGCGTGAGATAAGCCTGTATTGAGTCCTTCTTACTTACCACGAATATGGAGTCCGTGTGACAGGATATTATCTGGGTTATGTTGATGCCCTTTGAGGATAGCAGCGTGGTTATGTAGGATATCACACCTGGAGTATCTACTATTTCCCTGGGGCTAGTCATTATTATGGCAGTTTGGTCTTTCAGTATAGCCTCTATAGACTCCCTTGGCACCTCTTCTAGAAGCTCCTTACACGTGGCGGCGTCCAACATTAGGGTTACGTGTCCCACACCTTGAGTCATCTGGAAGAAGCGCGCCTTCTCAGCCTTCTCGAAGAACTTAGACATGTACTTCAGCGCCTCCTTCTCCCAAAGCGTAATCACAACCACATCGTCTACCAGCGTTATAGAGCTACCAGCCACCACGTTAGTCAGCTTTTTCTCTATCACCGCTCTCTGTTGGGCCTCCTCCCTAGATAGCCTAACAAGAGCCATCTTTATCGACGATACGTTCACCTCCCGCCCCAGATTTTCCTCAATATCCCCCTTGAGGAAACGCGCAAGCGCCGAGAAATTAACAACACCATACCTAACAGCCTCAAGCATACAGGGCCTGAGGAGTAGGGCTTCTCTAACAGCTCTACTCACATTTCCTTTACGGGGCAAATATACACCCCGCGTAACTAATAGTTCTAATTATATATAACATTTTGCCAATTAGAACGGTGTATCGATGTGATACTAGCTACCCCAGGCCCCGTGGAGATGAGCGACGCTGTTAGGCTAGCCTTAGCCAGACGTACTACCAGCCCTTTCTACGACCAGGAATTCCCAGAAGAGTACATGAAGGCGGCCAGGAAGATATCTGAAATTGCACACTTCAATAACCCAGCGATAATTATCCCGGGTAGTGGGAGCGTCGCTCTTGAGGCAGCCGTAGCTACCCTAGTGAGGAGGAGCTCTAAAGCTATTGTAGGCGTAAACGGTTTCTTTGGGGAGTTCTTGGCGCAGCTCTTCGAGTCTTACGGGGCTAAAGTTGTGAGGGTAGATGCACGCCCCGGACACCCTTTGTTGCCTAACTATTTCTCCCGGGTTCTCAGCGAAACCGGGGACGTGGACTTCGTAGCCGTAGTGCACACCGAGACATCGACTGGCGTGGATAACCCTGTGAGGGAGATAGCTGAAGTAGTTAGGGAGAAAAGCGACGCCATAGTTCTAGTTGACGCCGTTACTTCGCTGGCGACTACAGACCTAAGAGAGGAGTGGGGGATAGACATAGCGGTATCAGCCTCGTATAAGGGGCTTGGAGGACCTCCCGGCCTCGGTTTGGTACTTCTCAGCGATAGAGCAGTGGAAGCAGTCTCGGAGAGTAGGTACAAGGGGTACGTCCTTAACTTGAAGTTGTGGCTGCCAGTCATGGAGGGGGGCGAGTATCCCTACACTATACCGGTGAATCTAATCTACGGCTTGAAGGCCGCAGTCGAGGAGGTACTAGCCGAGGGGTTAGAGAGAGTTTTGGAGAGACACAGGCTTGTAGCGAGATTCGTAAGGAGTAGCCTCGCCGAACTCGGATTATCCTTGCTAGCGGAGGAAGTGTGGGCTTCTAATGCTGTCACGGCGTTTCATCCGCCCAGAGGTGTAGACGCGGAGAGGTTTAGGGACAAAATACGCGAGGAATATGGAGTTATAATAGCTGGTAGCTGGGGCAGGTTGAGAGGTAAAGTCTTGAGGATAGGCCATATGGGTAAGAGCGCCGATATCAGGAGAATGAGGATGGTTATCTCTGCGTTAAGGTGCGCGCTCGGCTAGAAGTTATGAGTATGAAATTACCCAGCCTCATTTTGTTACATATGATACATAAAAGTTATAAATCATAGTAGTTATGCGTCGCTTTGTGATTAATATGTTCGAAAAGAAAGTTTTAGTACTGGTAATAGCAGCTCTAATCCTAGGTGCGGCTATCGGGTACGCCTTAGCCCTACCTCAAATAAACTCTCTTAAGGCGGAGCTTGACGAGTTGAAGAAGACAGCTTCGGAAGTCGTAGCGTTAAAACATCAGCTCGATGAGTTGAAAGCCGAGAACGAGGCGTTGAAAGCCGAGTTGACCAAGTATACGTCGAGTTATGTAGATAAAATCAAGGCTAGGGGCAAGCTGATACTAGGTACGTCTGCCGACTGGCCGCCCTTCGAGTACGTGGACGAGAAGGGTAATATCGTTGGTATAGATATTGAGATAGCTAAGAAGATAGCTGAGCACCTGGGCGTGGAGCTTGAGATAAAGGACATGAAGTTCGCCGCCCTAATCGAGGCTTTGAAGAACGGCTTGATCGACATCATAATTGCCGACATGACCCCGACAGCCGAGAGGGAGAAGCAGGTGGACTTCTCAATCCCGTACTACTTCTCTAAGGGTAACGCGGTTATAACGCTCAAGGGTAAGGGGTTTACGAGTATAGAGGATCTATACGGGAAGAAGATAGGCGTTCAGCTGGGTACTATACAGGAGGAGTGGGCTAAGGAGAACTTGGAGGGTAAGGCGGAGATAACGTCGTACGACAGGGTGTACCCAGAAATGGTCATGGTGTTGAAGAGGGGGGACATAGACGCCATAATTGTCGGCGACATAATAGCTAACGTCTTGATAAAGAAAGACCCCGAACTCGTAATCGCGTTCTACGTCGGGGCGGCCTCCACGGGTGGGGCGGTAGCCGTGCCTGAGGGCGCCGAGGACTTGAAGTACGAGGTGAACAAAGTCATAGAGTCTTTGCTTGAGAGCGGCGAGATGGAGAAGATCTTTGAGTCGGAAATCGCCGAATGGTTGGGAGCTGGAGGTTAAAGCTCTAGGACAGAGGTGCTAGCCGAAAATGTACGATACACTATTTTTTATCCTAGGTATTCTACCGTACCTCCTAGAGGGCGTTTACCTCACCCTCTATGTCAGCACTCTATCCTTCCTCATAGGCTTCGTACTGTCGGCGATCCTGACACCTACGAGGCTCTTCACTCAACCACCCCTCTCCTGGCTGGCGAGAACCTATATCGAGGGGTTTAGGGGCACTCCTTTGCTGGTCCAGTTATTCGTTATATACTTCGGCCTGCCAGCCTTAGGGTTAAAATTCGACGCTGTGACAGCGGGAGTCATAGCCCTCGGTTTGAACAGCGCGGCGTATCAAGCCGAGATTCTTAGGTCGTCGATAAAGGGGATACCGGAGAGCCAGTTCCTAGCTGCCGAGTCCCTCGGCTTGACTACCGCCCAGATCTACAGGTACGTGGTGCTACCCCAGGCCGTGAGGACTGCCATACCCGCCTTAGTAAACGAGTTCGTCACTCTCGTCAAGGAGAGCTCGCTGATATCCGTGATAGGAGTGGTGGAGCTGACTAGACGGGGCGAGTACTTGGTTTCCTATACTTTCCGCGCGTTAGAGGTCTACCTCGCAGTCGCCCTGATATACTTCGTGATGTGCGCAGCTTTCTCCCAAATCGCTAAGCTAGTGGAGAGGAAGTTCAAGATACCCGGCTACGAGAGGGGGGCTTAGGCGTGGACGTATTGGTAGTATCTGACTTGAGGGCTGGCTATAAAGACCACGAAGTCCTGAAAGGAATTTCTCTGAGGGTTAGGAAGGGGGAGAAAGTAGTCTTAATGGGGCCCAGCGGCTCCGGCAAGTCCACACTTCTAAAGTGCGTTGTAAGGCTCGTTGAGCCCTGGTCTGGGAGGATAATAATCGACGGGACAGAAGTTACCGATAAGAGAGTGGATATAAGGAAGGTTAGAGCCAAGACGGGGTTCGTGTTCCAGAGCTACAACTTGTTCCCCCATATGACGGTTTTAAGAAACATAACTTTGCCGCTCGAACTCGTAAAGAAAATGCCCAGGGAGAAAGCGGTCGAGAAAGCCCTTTCCGCACTGAAATCCGTGGGGATGGAGGAATACGCCGACAAGTACCCCTTACAGCTCAGCGGTGGACAACAGCAAAGAGTCGCTATAGCCCGCGCATTAGCGATGGACCCCGTCCTCCTACTACTTGACGAGCCTACGAGCGCCTTAGACCCGGAGTTGCGGGAGGAGGTACTGGTAGTCCTGGAGGACATAGCTAGGAGGGGTATGTCCATGCTCATAGTGACACACGAGGTGGACTTCGCAGAGGATGTGGGCGACTGGATGATACTGATGGAGGACGGGAGGATTGTGGAGGAAGGGCCTCCCATCGAGATGATACATAACCCGAAAAAGGAGAGGACTAAGCAGTTCCTAAAGAGCGTGCTTAAGAGGTATGCGGACGGAGGCAGCCAGAGGAAGCTAGTAAGCCCCTAATTTGCCTGTCCTCTTCATATTTCTTTCAACAATTTTTAGAGCTAGTATCCCAGCGTAATTTAACACTACCGCTAGTACGACTACTAGCGCTATTTCTTGGTGTAGCGGCAGCAAAGTGGGGGTCCCCATAGCCGAGAACCTGACTAAATCCACGCAGTAGGTGTACGGTATCAAAAGGGCTACTACTCTGAGGAATTCGGGTAGCCGCTGAATGGGGAAGAAGATGCCGCTGAGACCGAGTATCACGAATTGGAGTACGTTTGAAAGGGCGCCGGGCTCTTTGAGTTTTAGTATTGCTGCGCCGTAGACCGCCCCTATTCCTAACGATACGGCCATTGAGAGTAGCATGAAGGCTACTAGGAGGGATAGGTTTTTCACAGTTATCGGCGCGTTGAACATCAGGTACATTAACAGAGCCATGTAGAGGGAACTGATAGTTAAATCCACGATCCTATTGATCACTCTGCTCGCGAATAGGACTACTCTGTTAGCATTGCTCAGAAAGAGCCACTCTATAGTGCCCAGGTTCTGCTCCCACCTTATCGCCATGCCTACGCTCCACATAGCCATGGAAATCACGCTCCAGAAAACCATACCCCAGTAGAAGTACTGGTACGTGGTCGGGTCGCTCCACTCCTCGCGGGGTAAGAAGAGGAGTATCGGCAGTAACAGCATGATTATCCAGATTGGCGTCGATATGACGTCGGATAGTATCCAGGCCGGGTACCTGACGTAGGTCTTCAAGCCTATATAGGCGGACGCGTACACGTGTAGTAGCGCCCTCTTAACCCTAGTACTTAGAGAGTTCGCCCGTCCTCCTGGCACGGCTCTCCCACCTCTTAAAGACTGATAAGCCCGCTAGGAAGTAAATCGAGGATAGAACTACTAGGGCTATGATGCGGGAGTCGGACGCCAAGAACTCTCTGTTGAAAACTAGGAGGTCTCTTATCAGAGTGATGGCGTGCGTAGTCGGCAAATACCCAGCCAATACGCGGAGCCAGGCGGGTAGTACGTATAGGGGGTAGTAGAAGCCCGACACTACTGATATCACGGCTTTGAGTATGTTTGTGACAGCCCATGGCTCTTTGAACCTGACTGTGAGGGCGGCTACTATCAACCCTATGCCGAAAAGAGGAATCATCGAGATCGTCAATATCAGGACGCCTATAAACGCGGAGGCGAGGTTGGGTATGCCGCTGAGTATGAGGGCTGGCACTAATGATATCCCCAGGGTGACGAACGTCACAGTGCCTTGCGGCAGTATGTGGGACGACCATAGAACTACTCTGCTTATAGGCATTGAGTAATGTATTTCGAAGGTTCCCCTATACTGTTCCTGCCTAATACTCCCCCCTATACTGTCTATGACCAGTGCGGCTATCAGGAACATCGCAGACCCTACGACGTAGTAGAGCAGAGCGTTTGGTGTACCCGTTTTCTCCGCGAAGTTGCGAGTAGCAGCTGGTCCTCCTAGAGCCGTACCAATAACGTAGAAGAAGCCGGAGAGCATGTAGGGGAGGGTGATTATAACTAGTATCCAGGTGGGGTAGCGGAGCCAGATCTTCATCTCCTTAACGTAAACGGCGTATATCACCAAGAGGTTCTTACGGAGAGAGGCGGGAAAGCTCATGCAGCTTCAGCCTCTTCCTCCTCAAAGGTCTTCCCCGTCAGGGTTATGAAGACGTCTTCAAGGCTTGGCTCCGCTATCCGCGCGTATAGAACCTTTACCCCGGATTTCACCAGCACGTTCAGTACATCTGGTACGCCTACTCCCTCGTCCGGATTCAGAACGACTTTCAACTTGGCTTTAGCCGCTACGCTATTCATTGTAGTTGCTGCTACCCGTTTAACGCTGTCGAGAGACCGTAGCTTTTCGAGCACTCTGTGGCCTAACCCTATAACCTCGACTTCTAATATCCGCTCTTTTTCGACCATTTCTTTTAGCTCACGGGGAGTTCCTAGGGCTATTATCCTACCCCTATTGATTATCGCCATTCTGTCACATAGATGGTCGGCCTCCTCCATGTTGTGCGTGGTTAGGAGTATGGCTTTACCCTCTTTCTTCAGATCTACTATTACCTCTCGAATATGCCTAGCCGATCTGGGGTCTAGGCCTATAGTGGGCTCGTCTAAGAGAAGTACTGGCGCGTCGTTTAGGAGTGCTCTGGCCAGGTTGAGCTTGGCCTTCATACCCGTGCTGTACTCCTCAACTAGTTTGTCGGCCTCCTCCTCTAACTCCACGATCCTCAACACCTCCTCTACGCGCCTTTTAGCCTCTGAGGGGAACATCCCGTAGAGATAGGCGAAGTACGTCAGGTTCTCCCTACCCGTAAGCTTCCAGTAGAAGCCCCTATCACTGTATAGGCTCACACCAATGCTCTCCCTCACTTTGTCGGCCTCCTCTACCACATGGTACCCATTGACCCAGGCATCTCCCTCATCAGGTAGTAGGAGCGTTGAGAGGATCTTGACAGTCGTAGTTTTACCAGCGCCGTTAGGCCCAAGTAGGCCGAATATCTCCCCTCTGCCTATATCGAAACTCACGTGGTTGACAGCTACGACCTTTTTAGTACGACCTTTCTTGAAGAAGCCCTTCCTCTCCTTGGTTATGAAGACCTTAACGAGGTTCTTGGCGACCACTGGCTTCACTCCTTAACCACCTCTTTCACCTGAGCGGAGGAGTCGACCTCCAATGACTCCGTGTAGACTACCTTATCTTTAACGACGCACCCCTTACCTATCTTCACGCGCTTACCTCTGATGTAATCGCACGCCACGCGTTCAATATCTACTTCCTCCGCCTCTATACCCTTACACCGGAGGCCGTAGACCTTTAGAGGCGGAACCTTCAAAACTATGCTCAGTATTCTACGTAGGATACCGGGTACTATCTCGCTCCTGTATTCCCTTATAATGACCTCTTTCCCACGAATAACGCCTCCGATACTAGACCACGAAGCCAGCAATACCTCCAGGCGGTCTACTTCGACGTCGCTCTTAATGCTGAGACCTCCCTTCACGCCCCACTCCTCCCCCTCAACCTTATACGCTGACAGCTTGCCGTAAACCTCAGCCTTAGTTGCTCTTACTATCCCCCTAGCAGAGCACATACCCGAGACCTCTAGAAACTCTGCCTTCAGGTTTCCGCCAGCCGATAACGCCCCGCTGACCTCACAACTGCTGGCATCGATGTCTCCTTTAACGTCCAGGCTCCCGCTGACGCTTACAATTTCCGCCCTGAGATCCCCCTTCACGTCTATGCTGCCGCTAACCTCTAGTGAAGTGACGGTAGTGTCGCCGCCTATACTTAGACTTCCGCTTATACTGGCCGTGTCGGCCTTCAAGTCTCCACCTATACCTATAGAGCCCGAAACCTCTAGCTGAGCGGCTGTGACCGACGATTCGACCATTAGAGACCCGCTGACGGAAAGCCTGCTGAGCGATAACGGGCCTTTGAGGGCGGCTGACCCGCTTATATCTAGGACTCCCTCCTCGGCGCCTATCTGCTTGGCGAGCGCTGCCTCGTACTTGTCGAATAGTTCAGCCGTAACTCTCACCTCCCATACTCTTGAGAAGGTCTCTTATCTCGCGGAGAACCTGCTTCATCTCTCGTAGGCGCTCTAAAATTCTCAGCTCTACCTCCTCGTCGCTCAGATCCAGGTATTTAAGCTCCTTCTCCTCCATCATTCACCAGCCTCCTTAAGTATATCTCTGATCTCCTTCAGGATAGCCGTGATCTCGTCGAGTTCCTCAAGCATAGCTCTCTGCCTAGCCCTGTAGGCTGAGATAGACGTGGCCTTAGTAACCTTAGTCTCCTTAGGCCAGTACTCGCCTAACAAGACGAAGAGTAGTATTACCCCTATGAAACCTACAGATCCACCAGCTATTACGGCTACAATCACGGTTATAGCAGCGAGCCACCCCTCGATAACTCCTTTCGACGCCATCTCTAGAACCTTGAGAGGCGTGTATACCCCTAATCCCAGCGCTACAGCCGCTATCACTAGACCCATAAGGAAAGCCCTAATCCACATCCTTCTCACCCCTGTATATTCTCAGGATCTCCTCCGGCGACAGCACTAATCTGAACTGTTTTACCCTGTAGTACCTGCGAACCCTCATACTTTCCGTAACTTTGTACTCCGACTCTATAAGGCCCGCCTTCTCTAGAGCCTTCAGGTGAAGCAAGACCAGGGGGTAAGATAGGCCTAGCTCTTTCGATATCTCGTAGGCATACCTCGGTCTCTCCGCTAACAGGGCTAGTATCCGCAACCTCTGCTCTACGGATAGTAATTTTAGGAGTGCTGCGAGGCTCTTTAAGCCGCCCTTCTTTAAACCCCGCAAGCATACACACCACACATATTAAATGGATACTTATTTATGTAATTCATTACTTATATATTATTTAAGCTTTTCTCTTTCTAAGCGTTCATAATAGTAAAGAGTAAAATAACGGGTTCGAGAGCCTAAACCGTGATGTAAGTTGCGCCTGATAGAAGTAGTGGAGGTAGACTTGCTAACCAACAACCTTCTCAGCGCGACTATCTACTTGACGGATGAGGAGGATTTCGGAGGGGAGACTTTAAGAGTTTTATTCAAGGAGGACGTAGGCCTAATAGATTGCTGGCCTAAGTGGCCTGAGGAAATGGGGGAGGACGAGGCGGCATGGATAGTTGAGACTTACAAGCGGAGGGTAGGGGGCAAGGTTTACTATTCCTTTGGGTTAAGGCTCGATTTAAGGGGTATCTTTAAGCCCCCAGTGACAGTTACTGAGTGGAGGTATAGAGATGGGCTCGTCAGAGTGAGGGCAAACGCGCCTAAGAATGCGTTGCTAGTTGTCGGCCCCTTCCTCAGGAGAGCGAACGTGTCTAGGTGGAGGGGGTCTCTGAGGGAGGAGAAAGGGAAGGGCTACTCCTACGTGGTCGTCGAAGCATTAGAGGAAGTAGTGACTTTGGAGGCGTCGATTAGCCCTGTCCAGCCCATCTTAACGGGCTTCTTGGAGTGCTCGGCCAAGCCGGGAGATCTCCCTCTAGAACCCCGCTTCCCTAGGGAGTACGAGTTTAGAGGTAGGCTAGTAATCAGGCTACCAGATCTGAGGATAACCTAGATCGCCAGAATTACGGGAAAAAGGAGAGTTCTTTAGGCGTTACTGGAGGGATTCTACGAACTCTAGTATGACCTTGTTTAGCTCGTCCGGCTTTTCGTAGAGCACTAAGTGGCCCGCCTCTTTAATTACGACTAGCTTCGAGTTAGGTATTAACTCGTGGATACGCCTGCTCACGGAGGGTGGAGTGACCGCGTCGTCCTCGCCTACGACTACGAGTGTTGGTGATTTAATCTCATGCAGCCATTTGGACGCGTCGTAGTCTAGGAGATACCAGACGTACCTGTAAGTGCTCGCAGGCAACTCCTTTAAGTAGTCCGCATTATCCTGGAAGAACTCCATCAGGACGTCTAAGGGGCTTTTAGGACTAAGGAACATCTTACTGTACACGCTCTTAGTGAGTGGGTTGGCAGTGAAGAAAATAGGTTTCC
>Ga0190367_1001713_pt1 | contig 12293 bp, 13 predicted proteins | sample 4872181011_MG_FD_171838 | JGI IMG/M metagenome (GOLD analysis project Ga0190367, IMG submission 171838) | Hydrothermal vent microbial mat bacterial communities from Southern Trench, Guaymas Basin, Mexico - 4872-18-10-11_MG | ecosystem: Environmental > Aquatic > Marine > Hydrothermal vents >... | reverse complement strand
AAAAGCTTTTAATGTTACTCTAGTAAGAAATTTGAATAACATTACAATTATAATAAAGTGATGAAGGGAATGATAGATGTTCCTGTTGCTATTTTCATCGTTGCGCTTATACTAACAATTTTTATAGGTTTTAGCAAAGTGTTTGAGATAAAAAATCTTCTAACTTACTCAGTTTCACTAATAGAGCTACAAGAATCATCGATGCAGGATTTAGCAATTGTGTTTGCGAGATCATGCTTAGGAACAAAGTTATACAATGTATCATGCCTATGCCAGGTTGGTGAATTAATAGGATGGGGTATTGTAGATCCTAATGGCACATGCAAATGCAAATCCATAGCAAACGTCTCCACAAATTTAAACGAAACTGCTTCAGCAATCTTTTTCTCAATTCCTCCTTCAGCAAGAATTGAAGCGTTAAATTTTAATATTACATATCATGATAAATCTTTGGCTTGTGCTTATTCCAACAAGCCAAACATCACTCTGGATACAGATATAATACTACCATTACCCTATAATGAGAACAGCACGCTATCTCTATCAGCTAGAGTTTACTTAAGGGTATGGTGAAATTGGATAGAAAAGCCCAGGCGACAACAATATTCGCAATGTTTGTTGTGCTATTTATAATTGTTCTTGCTTACATCATTGCAACATTCACTCAAGCTAAGCAATCAAGATACTTCATGAGGGAATCTATAAGGGAGGATTTTCTGTCAAAGTTGAGAGTGTTGGATGAGTATAAGCTCTTCCAAGAGTTAAGTTTAAGATATGCAGCATACCAAGCAATCGATAACCTTGCAAGGCAAGGGGGTTATTGCTTAAAGAATTGCGCAAATGCAACTGCTAATTCTTTTGGCTATATGGAAAATGGCAATTACACTGTTGCAACCTGGGTAAACATAAGCGCTAGCAATAATATTTTAGCAACGATTTTTGATGAGCAAAGTATTGATAAGAATCAAACAAGTTTTCTCGCTGATGAAACATGGTATTATTTTGCAAAGTATTTGGATGCTGCAAGGGAAGCATTTCCAGAGTTAAGCATACCTAGCCATTTTATTGAGCTTAAAGTAAATCAAACAAACAAAACCACGTTCATCGTTCCATTTTCGGATTCCACTAACGCAAGCGTTTTTTATGATAACTATGTTAACAAATTGACTGATTTCAATGTTACGAGGGTACTATTTTATTATAATAGCGTTAATAACACGCTTAGCATAATTTTCTATGTTAACGCAAGCAATTTTGATGTAAAATTTGATATTGATGGACTAGATCATCATTGCAAATCCTGCATAATTATTTGCAAAAACTGTACTGGAGGTGACGATATAAATAAGAATTTTGCTAGATGGCAAAGCTCTACGCAGGCATCCAAGGGGGGTGTAATTGAAGGCATGACTTTTAAAAACTTAACTTTAACTATCTGTCCATCATTGCTTGATAATATCGAAAACTGGCAAATTTTTAGCTATGATCATAAAAAAGGTTTTACAGCTATAAATTTGAATAAGAGCTTATGCGTAGAAATTAAAACTTTGCCAAATCCAATAGAAGCAAAGGAAATAGGCGGCAAGCCATCTACAACAAAAGAGTATAAGGAAGTGTATAGGGGAACTTTAATTTTTGATGCTATGCATAGCTATGGAACTTGCGATGATTCTGGCAACCCCATTTACACACCTCTCAGCAGAAAAATTTATGTACCTCTACCTACTTCAGGCGTAACACACGTGAAGCTAACATTAAAACCAAAATGGATTTGGGTTGTTAGGAATTATACAATTTTTCCAAACAAAGTTTTTGGTGGATGGGAACCCTATAATGAGAATCATCAGTGTCAAGAGGATAAAATCAAATACTTTTATGTAGATGAGGGATTGTATAGGGAGAGCAAAGTTAGACATACTTTTATTTTATCGCAAAACGGGTATAGCTTTATCATTCACCCTATAAGAGGCACACAAGATGTTTCAACTTATTACTCCCCTTTTAAGGAAGACAAGACTAGTGTGCTTTATCTTTACTACGATGAAAGTAATGATGAATTAAGCCTAGTTATGCATCATAATAATGATAGCAGTGACTATGCAAGAATAAACTTCGATTTTACATTAACTGGAAATTATGGCAATGTCCAGCCAGAACCTAAGAAGGATTCTAATGATAACTTAACGCTAAGCTATGGTAGATGGGAAGGTACTGGTGCGCATGGCGGCATTCTTAGAAATTTCAACAAATTTGATTACTGGAGTTTGCAAATTTGTCCTCAAGAGTTTCATGGTATAGATAAATGGGAATTTTTAACTGATGAGCAAGGCTTGCAAAGCATAGCATTGAATAAAAGCGCATGTTTAAACATTAGCATAGTTAGCCCGTTAAAGGTTGTTGATGTCGCTTTTATTATTGACACCTCAGGAAGTATGGATAACGAGATTAGTGACGTTCAAAGCAAAGTAAGTAATTTAGTTGATCAATTAAAACCTTACAACCCAAGATATATGCTTGTAACTATACCAGCCAATGGTGCAGTTTGTGTGAAGAGTTGGACAAGCGATGCAAATGCTTTTAAGAGCGACATTAATAGCTTAAATGCCCATGATGAGTGTCTAGGCACTTCCTATCAGGTATGTGATGAGGAGTGTGCTTTTGGAGGTATAACAAAAGTTACAGGCTTTAGAAATAACACTTACAGAATAATTGTTGTTCTAACAGATGCTTGCGGCTGTGGCGATATGGATGCTGCTAGAAACCACATAATTAATAACAATATCTTTCTAATTTGGGTTGGTCATTATAGCGGAGATGAGTGCACTGAAGTTGATGGCTCTTGTTGCCCAGGCAATAATGCTAAGACATTCGCAGACAACGTAGGCGGAGTATTTATGGAGATATGTAAACTTGATTTTACCAATGTTATTAATACAATTGTTAAGGAGGTTAAATCAAAAGAAGATATTTTAAGCTACAAGTTAAATGTAACTGCAGAAGCGAATGCACAGGATCACAGGAAACCTACATGTGAAGCTAGAGGGTCGTGCTGTGACGAAGATTGCACAACTAGGTATTGTATCTGCACAGAAAATTGCCAAAGATGTGGTAGATGCAGTGGGGTAAATTGTTGTTGCGCAGAGGATGAAGTATGTCGTTGTAGAGGGTGTGATGGTTGTATAAGTGAGTGTTTAGAATATGACATACAAACTTTAAAGTATCCTGACATAGAAACAGATTTTGATTTCTACATCAACAATAATAAGTTCATAGATAGAGAACATCTCACTAATAATTGGAGAACATTTACAGCCCTAATGGATTTGAATGATACAGGCATAACTACAGGTGGTTGTCATTATTATAGGATAAAGAATTATGGTGAGGATTATCTTAGGGTTTCCTCTAATTCAGAGCTAAATTTAGTTTACAAAAGTTATCCATTTAATGTGGAAGTAAGCCTAAATGGACAGCATGTTGAAACTATTTGGTCGGAACATGCCTCTATAGGAAGGGTAGAGGAGATAGAAAACTTTCCATTAAATTACTTTCATAGCTTGAATGAAATTGAAATTAAGTCTTATTCCCCAGGGATAATTGAGTATGTGCTAGAAATAAATTATACCTATGATCCTCCATACAGATTTCTCAGCAACTCCACCTGGGCACAGGGATTTGTTCAGTTCAAATATTTTGCAAGAAATGCCACAACTCTTAGCACAGGTAGCTACACAATTTCTCAAAAAATGCATGAGGTTGAAAATGTTGGGCTAAGATATTTTAAGCTTTTTGATTATGCAAGATATTTTGTTGAAAGAGAGCTTACACATATAGACCCACTAAAAAATATAACAAATAATACGCCGTGGTATCCAACAGGAACTTTGCAAAGCTTAAGTTATGAATTGATAAACAATTCACTGCTAGGCATGGCAAAGGACTTGACTTCTAGCGATTTACATGCTAATTCAATGCCAAGTAAAGCTATGTGCCTAGATTTAGCATATAAAATATTTAATGACATCAACATTATTCAGGATAACTTGAATAAAACAACAGAGGCTGAAGGGATATTCTGGAGAATAGCTCCAGCGCTGTGGATTAAATATAAAGTTAGTAAAGAGTGTATGTCTTGGAAAGATTTTAAGAACAATGAGACATATTACGCTTGCAACTCATACCTTAGATATGGCTTGGATGTTTTTGCAAATATAAACATCACAGATGCTAATTTAACCTTTGTTTACCCAGCATGGAATTATAACGAAAATGCCACCAAGCTTAGAAATCTTACCTTCTCATTTTACTATTACACAACAATTCCACCAGATACCACCGAATATTTTGTCGAAGACACAGCTTATAACGGCAAACCTAGATTGGAAGTTAGGAATGAGGTATTTGCTTATTGCTAAAAATTTAATTTTACCTTGCCAGATGTACTTTAGCTCCTTTCGTTAAGAGCGGGATTTCTTTTTAGGCTTTAAGCAAAAGAGAGGTTGCTAAGCTAGGAATTGCTCAATTTAAGCTACTTATATTCCGGCACATGTCGGCATGTGCCGGAAAATTAAAATAAACGCAATAAAATTTTTCTTTAATATGAAGATAAAGGAATTGTTGAAACAAAAGGAAGGTTTAAAACTTGAATTTAAAGAAAGTTTGGCAGATTTTGATGAAATTTTAAAGACTATTTGTGCATTTTCTAATACAAAAGGCGGGAAAATAGTTGTTGGAGTTACAAATAAAGGAAAAGTGAGAGGTATAATAATTGGTAAAGGAACATTTCAAGACATTCTTAATAAAATAAAATTCTCGATTGAACCTATGATAATACCTCAAATAGAAAGCGTAAAACATGAAAATAAGAAATTGATTGTAATAAGTGTTGAGGAAGGTTTTAATAAGCCTTATTTTTACAAGGGTGTGGCTTATAAAAGAGTTGGAGCCTCTAACCAAAGAATTGGAAAGGAAGAGTTAGAGAAATTAATTGTAAAGAAATATAAAGAAAAAGTTGCTTTTGAGGATATTAAAGTTACAAAAGATTTTTCTTTGATAAATGAAAGTTTAATAAAAGAATTTGTAGGAGTTGTGAAAGAGGAAAGAAAAATTGATTTGAAATATACAAATTTAAAGAATTTTTTAAGAAAACTTGGATTGATAAAAAATTCTTCCTTAACTTATGCTTCACTACTCTGCTTTTCTAACAATCCTCAGCAATTTCTCCCTTATGCTATAATAAAATGTGGGAGATTCAAGAATATCACAAGTATTTTAGCAGAAAGAGAAATTTCAGGAAACCTAATTAACCAAATAAATCTGAGTTTACAGTTTTTAAGAGAAAATTTATCGTTTGTTTCTGTAATTGATGAAAAAGGTAGGAGAAAAGAAATTTATGAAATTCCTTTGGAGGCTTTAAGGGAGGCTATAGTTAATGCTGTTTGCCATAGAGATTACTCTATTGCTTCTCCAATCTATATAAAAGTTTTTGATGATAGAGTTGAAATTATAAATCCAGGCAAATTACCTGAGCCACTAACACCAGAGCTTCTTAAAAAGGAGCACGAATCAATTTTAAGAAATCCTAAAATTGCAAATGTTCTATTTTTATATGGCTTTATAGAGAGATGGGGAACTGGAACAAATAAGATTGTTGAGGAATGTCTAAAGCATGGTTTAAAAGAACCAGAGTTTATGGAGCTAGGGAATTTTTTCAAAGTTGTGCTATTTAGGAAGGAAACAGAAGGCGTAGAGAAAGAAATTCTTGATTTGCTTGAAGAGAAGGAAATGAGTTCTCAAGAAATAGCTAAAAAGCTAAAAATCAGTGAAAGAACTGCAAGAAAGTATTTAAAGATTTTGGTTGAGAGACAAATTATAAGGAAGAGAAGAATGGGGAGAAAAGTTCTTTATTCAAAAATTTTAAGTCCACTCTAACCATCCTTCATCACAAAATCCGTCCATGCTAAGTAAATTTAAATCCCAAGCAATTTTCTTCCTTGAAGGAGTATTATCAACAGGTTTCTTAAAAGTTATAACCAACTCATTCTCCTTGAGTATTAACTCTCCTAAATCGCAACCTTCAACTCTTTTCCTGAACCAAGCTTTTAGCAAGCTAAATTCAAGATAAAACTGACGAGGTTTTATCGTAATTACGATTTTTTTTCATCTCTAAATCTGTAAAGAGTCTCTTTTACTCTGACGAACTTCCTCTTTACTACAGGCTTATTTTTACTTCTCTTCCCCTTGATGTAATTTCTCCTCCACGAGTTTAAGATTGAATAAGCGGTTTTTATTGCTGAATCTACGTAATGAGATGCATAATTCCAATCTTTAAGCAATTGATTTCTTAAATTTCTTTTGAATTCTTTGGATTTTGGAATTATTGGAATTATCCTATTTTTCTTCTTTTTCCAATCTATGCTGTCCCAAATTATATCTATCACTCTTTGCAGAAGATACTTGTAACTACTAAGAAAATCTCTTACGTCGTAGCCATGTTTTACTTTGTAGCTAACAATCCTGTATGAGTTTCTTTGCACCTTCCACCACCTTCTTATACTTATGACTCCTCATCCCGTAGAGTTTTCCAGCAAAATGGGAAATTATAGTGATCAAATCTTCAACAAGCTCTTCCTGTGGGCTTTTCTCCTCATGATTTATCATGACTATCTCTGTTCCATAGCTTTTAAAAGAACTCCTCAAGCGTTTTAAAACCGAATCTTGTTAACCTGTCTGGATACGCTATAACGACCTTAGAAACTTCCTTGTTCATTACCATTTTTAGCAATTTTTTGAAATTTCTCCTATCTTCTTTCAATCCTGAATCGACGTCTTTGAGAATTTCTATATCCCACCCTTTCTCCTTAGCATAGCTTTTTATTAGTTCAATCTGTCTCTCCAAGTCGTCATTTTGAGTAGGAGATGAAACCCTCGCATAACCCACTATCTTCCTTTTTTCGTGAATTTCTAAAATTCGCTTTATTTCTGATTCAGGGACTCTCCTTTTTCCACCTACAGTCCTAACACACCTAATCTTCCCTTCCTTATTCCACCTCTGAATAGTCCTAACAGTTACTCCCAATAACTTTGATGCCTCTTTCATTGTGTAAAGTCGCTCCATGTCTATTAATGTCTATATTTGTCTACCAAATATTTAACAGTTTCGCAAGGCAAATTATCTAGAGAAGGAATTATCTTGGTTTGGAAAAAGGGAAGGATAAGATTTATACCGTGTGGGAGTGGTTATTAAAGCTAGATGAAAAAGGTAAGTTAATTTCTCTAATGTTAGGAAGCTAAGCTAAAACCAATTTAAGCAACAAAAGCAAAATAGGTAAATTAAACCCGACAATTAATTTCTCTAAGAATCCTATTCTTCTATCAATGTAATACCTCATATCTTCAAACCTCTTATTAATATCCTCAAATCTTTTATTCATATATCTTTGCAGATCCTCAAATCTCTTATCAATAGCTTCAAACCTCTTCTCCATGTATCTCTGCATATTCTCAAATCTCTTATCAATAGCTTCAAATCTTTTGTTCATATCCTCAAATCTCTTATCAATAGCTTCAAACCTCTTCTCCATGTATCTCTGCATATTCTCAAATCTCTTATCAATAGCTTCAAACCTCTTCTCCATGTATCTCTGCATATTCTCAAATCTCTTATCAATAGCTTCAAATCTCTTGTTAAACATCTCAATAAGCATTTTCAAATCCTCCTTTGTTGCAAGCTTTTCAAACATCTTTGCAAATTCATTTTTTGTCATCAAATCCTCAGAAATAGCATCCAATATTATTCCTTTTAGAAAATAAGGATCCTCCTTAAGCAAATCCTTCATAGCAGACTTCAATTCTGCAACATCAATAGCCATAATGTTTTGCATAGCTTTAATGGTATAAAAATTTTAAAAGCCATATAAAGATAAAGTGTTGCAAGATTAGACCCGTCACTTAACCAAATTATGAATTCTTCAAAATAATTAGATTTTTATGCAATAAATCTGAATTGCTTTGCATAACTTGGAATTATGAGGATGAAAGGCAAGTAAAAAGGCAAGTAAGCTGGTTTGGAAAGAAGGCATGCATAAGGTTTATGCCATTATGGAAATGGTTGTTAAAGCTAAGCTAAAACCAATTTAAGCAACAAAAGCAAAATAGGTAAATTAAACCCGACAATTAATTTCTCTAAGAATCCTATTCTCCTTTCAACTACCTCAAATCTTTTATCAATGTAATATCTCATGTCCTCGAATCTCTTATCAACTGCTTCAAATCTTTTGTTCATATCCTCAAATCTCTTATCAATAGCTTCAAATCTCTTGTTAAACATCTCAATAAGCATTTTCAAATCCTCCTTTGTTGCAAGCTTTTCAAACATCTTTGCAAATTCATTTTTTGTCATCAAATCCTCAGAAATAGCATCCAATATTATTCCTTTTAGAAAATAAGGATCCTCCTTAAGCAAATCCTTCATAGCAGACTTCAGTTCTGCAACTTCAATGGCCATAATGGATTTATGAATTTGATGCTATAAAAATTTAAGGAATAGGCTTCCTAAATAAATTCTGCAAACCTTTTTTCTCTCTCTTTAGTTCCACAAGCAACCCTCTCTCATAGAAGAAATTAAAAAGCTCTTTCTTTAATTCTCCCCAGCCTGGAACAGCATTTATGTCTTTAACCGTTAGCTCAAGCTTCATAGTAAACTTGTAAGGCTTCTCAAATAGTTCTAAAAGCTTTTTGTAATCCTTTATAACGTATTCATCCTTAAGCTCAAAACCTTTTTCCTCTACTAACCATTTAGCTACTTCATAAACTTCCCTTGCTTCAGCTAAGTTCTTTGGCTTTTCTTTGCCAAAATTCCATAAAACATCTGAAATATAGTTTATTTTTCTTTTAAAAGGATCTATTCTAATTGCATGTGGGCAATGCTTAGTTGATATATTGATTTCAAAGCTTTTGATTGAAAGTACCTTAATAATAGCTGGAGGTTTGTTTCCAAGTTCAGCAGATAATTCATAAGTTCCTTCCCTTCCAAACTCATCGATGCGAGGCGCATAATACTTGAGGTTGAATACAAGCTTATCAAGATCAAGCTCAACAAGAACTTCAGCATCAACATTTAAAATCCTATATCCCAGCCCCTTACCTTTTATCTCCTCTAAGAGAGGCTTTAACCATGAATGATGCTTAAGAACATCTTCCTCCTTCAAATCGAATGTACCTTTGAGCTTAACTGTGTAGATCATAAGTTTCCAAATGATTTTATTTTTTAGACTTAATTTTATAATGTATTTTTGCTACTAATTTCTCATGGCGGAAATAAAGCTTAAGATTCCTGAAGATTTTAAAGAGTTCTGTAAAATTGATCCTTTACTTTTGCAAATAGCATTTCAAAGATTCATTGAGGAGAGATTTGAGAAATTTAGGGAGGTTGGAAAGATTATAGCAAAATCAGAGTTAACAGAGGATGATGCTCTAAACCTAGGTAAGCTTATTAATAAATCTTTAGCAAAAAGATACGAAAAATTGCTTAAAGACAGATAAATCAAAATGTTATTAGTTGTTGACGCTAATGTCGTATTTTCAGCTTTAATAAAAGAAGGTTCTACTTTAAGGTTACTTGAGTTCAACAGCATCTTCAAGATCTTTGAATTGGTAGCTCCAGAATTTATTTGGGATGAGATAGAAGAGCATAAAGATGAAATAATTGAAAAATCTAAATTGGCTGAAGAGGGGTTAAGAAAAGTTTTAGAGTTTATAAGGTCTGAAATAAAGACCATACCTGCAGAATATTTCTCAGAATTTCTTAAGGAGGCTAAGGAGATTTCTCCTGAAGAGGATTTTTCCATACGTTGCTTTAGCTTTGAAATTGAAAAGCTTAGGGTTAGAGGCTAAAATATGGTCAAATGATAAGGAGCTTAAGGAGGCTTTAAGGGGAAGAATAGAGGTGTTATCAACTAAAGAGATTTTGGAAAGGTTGAGGATTAAGTCATAAATCTAGTTAATTATATATTGCAAACCTAGCAAGCAAGATTTAGAAAAATGCTAAGCTAAATGAAAAGTGACTAATTCCAGTTGGTAAACAAACAAGTTTTTTATTTTATGCAATTGATGATGTGAAGCAGGTATCCACGAATTTTGTCCATTATTTGTAAACATATGACATAAAAAAGAAGCTTCTTGAAATTTTAACCTAAATTTGTTAAATTTAATTATGATAAGAAAAATTTGGATAACATTTTACTTTAGATATTTTGGTGAGCATCATGTATATCCAAAAGTTAGTAGAGAACATCTCCTGGAGATAGTAGATTTCATTAGTAAACTCTTACCTGTGAAAGACATTAAAATTTATGATAAAAATGGCAAGATATACAAGAGGGCAAAGTTCTGGAGGGTAAGGGGTATATTGATAGAGCTCTCTAAAGAACTAAACATTACACATGAGGAGGAGTATGAACTTATTTACAAACCTCTTGACAGGTTTTTGTATGCTAGAGGCTTGGCAATTTATAACATGTGGGGTTACGGCGAAGGTATGCCTTGGCAGATGGATGGTAGGCACGCAAGAGGAGTATGTCATGTTGTTACTAAGGATGGGGAAGAGCTTAAAAAAAGGTTGGAAAAACTAAAGAAAGAATACAAAGAAATTACAAAAAGTCTTACGGAGCTTAGTAATATTAAAAGAAAGCCTTAATTCTATAATTAAAGCACAAAGAATCTTAAAAATTATTATGCGCTTAAACGTGATTATGTGGAGGGAGGAGAACATGTATGTTGTTATGGATTTTGTTACTGGAGTTACTACTCAAGGAAAAACGATAGAAGAAGCTATAGAAAACATAAAAGAAGCTGTTGAGTTATATTTGGAGGAACTCCCAGAAATGAAGGAATTTGATAGGGACATTAACGGTTCATGTTGAGATTGCCTAAACTTTCTTGAGGAAGTGTGTGATAGAGAGTTTTTTACGAATTTTGCTTAAGTTTTGTTAGATGTTACTTATAGGGATGAAAAAATTTATATTTATTCTTCCCTACAGAACAAATATGAAAGAGTATTTGCTAACGAAAAAAGAGGACATCAAAACCATATCTGTTGTTCCGAGAGAAACTGAAATAGTTCTTTCAAAGAATTTTGTGAATAGCATTATAGGTCCTAGAAGAGCTGGAAAAACTTACTTTCTCTATCATTTGATACTGAACAATCTCAAACTCAAGGAGGAAGATTACCTTTTCATAAACTTTGAGGAGGAAAGCGTGAAAAGCACTAGCAGAAAGGAAATTATCAAATGCATTCAATACCACCAGGAGATTTACGGAACTCTTCCGAAATACATATTTTTCGACGAGATACAGAGATTTTCCAACTGGAATAGCTGGATTTACGAGCTCTACGAAAAGAAAAGGTTTTACATTTTCATTACAGGCTCAACATCCAAGCTACTTTCAAAGGAGATTGCAACGGAGCTGAGGGGAAGAGCTATAAATATACCCATCTTCCCGTTTAGCTTCAGAGAAGTACTAAGGCTGAATAGTTTTGAAGTAAAAAAATATCTCTCCTCTTATGAGAAAGGCAAACTTTTAAACTTGTTAAGGAAATATTTGGAAACTGGAGGATTTCCGGCTTTGCTTCTTGATAAAATAAACCCCAATGTATTTTTCAGGGATTATATAGACGTTGTTGTTTATAATGACATTGTGGAAAGATACAAGGTAAAGGAGCCAGAGCTTATCAAGATTCTCATGAAATTCATTGCCTCATCCTTTTCTTCAGGCTTCTCCATACACAAAACATTCAACACTCTAAAGTCTAAAGGCTTAAGGGTAAGTCAGAAAACTTTATATTCCTACTTCAAATACATAACAAACTCGTTTTTCTGCCTTCCTCTAAAAAAATTCTCATTTTCAGAAAGAGAAACCGAGCTTTCTATTCCGAAAGTGTATTTATGTGACACGGGCGTTGTTAATTACCTTCTCCAAACCAGGTTAGCAGAGAACGTTGGAAGATTGATGGAAAATGTGGTGTTTCTGGAGCTTAAGAAAAGGGAGCTTTACGGAAAAATACAATCTCTCTTCTATTTCAAAACAAAAGAAGGTTATGAAGTAGACTTCCTAATTAAGGAGGGGTTGAGAATAAAGCAACTAATCCAAGTTACTTACGCAAATGATTTTGATGAAATTGATAAAAGGGAAATAAGAGCTCTGTTAAAAGCTAAAGAATTGCTTAAAGAGCATAAACCAGAGTTGATCGTTATTACTTGGGATTATGAGGATGAAAGGCAAGTAAGTTGGTT
>Ga0190367_1001712_pt1 | contig 12296 bp, 21 predicted proteins | sample 4872181011_MG_FD_171838 | JGI IMG/M metagenome (GOLD analysis project Ga0190367, IMG submission 171838) | Hydrothermal vent microbial mat bacterial communities from Southern Trench, Guaymas Basin, Mexico - 4872-18-10-11_MG | ecosystem: Environmental > Aquatic > Marine > Hydrothermal vents >... | reverse complement strand
ACATATGAAGTTACTACAAGCCATCCGTGAATTTTATAAATTTTAAGTCTCTGAGCAGCTTTCAGTCTAGCTATTTTTTCTGATATATCCATTGGTACTTGAAGCAACTTCAAGGCTTCAGCATGATTTGCCCCTTTATCAATCAATTCGGCAGCCACTCTAAAGGTTCTCGAGCTAGCATTTATAAAGCGGCGGGAATCGTAAATTATGCCCGTAAGCAGGGCTAGTGCCACCTTAGGATCTAGATCCACTTTCAACTCATTGAACATTAGATATATGAGCTCGCATGTTGAGGAGGCAGTCTCATCAGATATGAGTAATGAAGCCCTTTTGACAACATCACTATGAGGCCTATGATGATCAATTACAATCAATGGACATAAACTCTCCATTAAGGTATTTGAGAGAATTCCTAGCTGTGCGAAAGTACACGTATCAACTAGCACTATGATATCAGGCTCTTCAAGTTCATCATGAAAAACGATTCCACCCATATATTCAGCAATTCGCTTTGAAGGTAAGCTCACACCCTCCGGCGCTACTATATAGGTTTCGAGAGCGGGCACTATTTTCTTAAGCAAGTCTCTTAAAGCGTAAGCGCTACATATGGCATCGGGATCAGCATTATGATGGCATACTATTGCACATCTCTTAGGATTTTTCTTTACTATGAAATCTCTTAACTTTACACCGATCATGCTTTCTCAGCTCCCTCACCCTTTTCCTTATGGCTTCATAAGCCTCATTAACAGCTTCTCTAATGACTCCATCCAGGTCAGCTCCTTTATAAAAAGGTGACAACACTATATTAATATCAATATTAAACGTTACTAGACCCTCCCTAACAGCCTCAACCATAATATTCAAGTCCAAAATTGCTCTACGCGGTATATGCCTGAATATTACTTTTCTAGCAGCTGCTTCAGCCGCTTGACTAACAAGTATCATTTGGTCTTCAGATAAATAACTCGCGCCAATATCCTCTACTTCAGTTTCATCTTTCCGTCCAGACATGACTCCCTCATGCTGCACGAGTACCAGTTGCCGTTAATGATTTACTTATATCTCTCCTCAACTCTTCAAACTGCTTTCTAACCAAGCTTTCTTGCTTTTGTATTGTCTTAATTCTGAGCTCCAATGTTTCCTTCTTATCCTTAAGCTCATCGACTATTCTATCTTTGCTAACCTTAAACATCACGTAACCAGCAGTCTTATATATCTCGGCATCACTATCCAGCTTCTCAACTTGCTCCAATGCATGCTCAACTTCTCTTAATTGAAGCTCAAGTTGCTGCCTCCTAATGGTCAATAGCCTTAATTGCTCTTGCAGCTCCTGCAGCCTTATTAGCTTGTTTTCGAGTTCTGGGGGTATTTTTTCTGTCAATTCCATACCCCTCTCCTTAAGCTTTGAGCATTCAAACTTAATAATGTTTATCCCGATTTATTAGTAGTAGCTTCAATTAAGCTTAAAACTTCACTTAACGACAATATCCACCTTAAATAGGAATTAACTGCGGCCCTTAAAGCAGAGGTTGAATCAGCCTTAAAAGTTAAAAAGAGACAACTATGTTCCCTTTTCAACGATATGGTTACTCTCTGTGTTGGTTGGTTTTTCACTTCAGGCATCAAAGCTTGCAAGATTACTTCAGCTACTCTCTCACTCTTAAGTTGAAGCTTAACCTGCGCTTCCACCTTAAATTCAATTGCCATCACGAGACCCACGAGGTAAATGGAGATTTAAGATCAAGCCATGCACTCTTAACCCTAATTAAGGGACCCACAGGTACACCTTTAACGTCTGAAAATAAAAGAGTACAAAAACCAGCTTTACTTGCTTCTATTCTTAGAATAGATGCAGTTAATGGAATGCTATTTGCGTCAGTTGCTACTTTAGCTTTCAATGCGTATGACAGTTTATCTATGAAATCTCGATGGGCCATCACATAATCTCGACTACAAAGAATGAATATTCCACCAGCATTTATTCGCCTTGACTTATTAAATTCCCGTGTCAGCTTTATCCCAGCAATATTTATTGTCGGCGGTATTTCGATAAACTCGCTCGACGAAACCTTAAAAAACCTTATTCTACCCGGATTACCCTTATACACAGATACCAGTATTATTCTATCAGCACCCAATTCCAATGCCCTTAAAGCAACATCGCTTAGACTCATTTTTCCCCTATTTACTCTGATAGCATTAGGTAAAGCTACTTGAAGATCTTTGCAAAAACTTCTTGTTCTTCTCGTTGGTCTTCTGGATGTTGTTATCAAATACCTGTACCTCATAGTTCATCAGCTTACTTGACTATACCAGTGCTTGGAACATAAGCTCCACCAGCAAATGTATAGCCACACTTTTTACAAGTCCATATCCCGATACTTATGCGCCTTAACTTCCCCCTTGTACCACACTTGGGACACTTGTGCGGGGCTCTCATAGCCTCCTCTATTTCCTTAACCTTTTGCCTAATAGTTGATCCATACCTAGCACCAAACCTTCCGGCTATACCAACCTTCCTAGTTTTACCCATATTCATGCATCCTCCTTAGACTTCTTATAACTCTCATACGTAGTAAATAACAGTTTCCTTAGCTCTCTACTATTCTCAATTGCCATGTCCACAGCTTCTAACACTTCTTCAGGAGTAAATGTCCCTGGAAAGGCTTTTTGCATGGCGCATATCATGTCATCTTTCGTCACATAAATTGTCAGCTTTGAATCCAAGACTTCCTCTTCCTCAAGCGAGGGATCAACTAAAAGCGCTGATCCAAGCTTACCTATTGTGACGGATAGCGGGTAATCCCTTAGATTTAAGGAGTGCCTGTTTTCTGTCTTGATTACTTGATCTCCCTCTATTTTTACTTCAGGGATCTTTGTGTCCATTAATGCTGCTAGAGCAGCTAGGGAGGCAGCATCCATTAAATTACCACTGTGATCAAGAACATATATATCAACCCACAGAATCCACACTTTCTCCCCTGGAATTATACATAGTTCCTTTAAGTCAATGGCCTCACTCCTCCTAATACCTCTGTCTACAACTCTGGCTAACTCAATAGCATTTTCGTCTGGTGGGCCTGGTTCAAAAGATGGAGATGCCAGTGGTACGAATTCAGCGTTAACCATTAAAACGCCTTCATTGGGAGTATCAGGAAAGGGTTTTCCAATTTCAGCTTTAACACCAACCATGACATATGTATTTCCAATTTTCACGCCAGCAGAGCCATCAGCTCTCCCAGCAACACCAAACTCTATTGAAACTTTCCTAAAGTCCTTTAATCCCCTACCGTCAATTCGCATGCCCTTTGATGCTAGATCAAGCATGTAGTTTCTATTTAATGTGGCAGTAACTTTAGTCACCATCACGCATCACCGCTCCTCAGAGCTCAAAGTCTCAAATTTTTTCCTTAAAGCATTTTTCTGTAGCTCATATATTTTTTCGCAAGCTTCAATTGCCATCTTCAACGCCTTTTCAAACTCCTCTCTAGTTAGCTTACCATCAAGCTGGAGCAGCGTAATGCACTTTTTGCTGGGCATGTATGCTACTGGCATGTCGACCTCTCCATACTTATCCTCTAGATCGCATAGATCAACTACTAGTTTTCCGGCTACTTTACCGACGGCACATGCAGCTACTAAATCTTTCATTGGAATACCTGCATCAGCCAAAGCAACTGAAGCTGCTGTGACACCAGCACACCTAGTTCCACCATCAGCTTCAAGAACCTCTATAAACACGTCAATAGCAGTTCTTGGAAACTTATGCAATAGCAAGGCAGGCTCTAGTGCTTCTCTAATAACCTTCGAAAGCTCTATCTCTCTTCTTGACGGAGCTGGTGATTTGCGCTCCTCAACAGAGAAGGGGGCCATGTGGTATCGACATCTTAAAAGCGCCTTATCTGGTAAAGCTAAATGTCTTGGATGAAGCTCCCGAGGCCCATAAACAGCAGCTAACAACTTAGTTTTCCCTTGCACAATATATGCCGAACCATCTGCATTTGCTAGCACGCCGACCTCAATTTTTACGTTCCTTAGTTCATCGGGCTTTCTACCATCAACTCTCAAACCACGTTCATCAATTAAGACTATTTCCTCACTCATGATGGCTAGCCCCTTGAAATTCACTAAACTTAAAGCTAAATCAGCTTAATAAATTTGGAGTTGAAAAAATACTTATCTCTTAAACTATTTAAGCTTATTCTTTTCCTCCTCAATCATTTTTCTCACCCTTTCAGTTAATCCCGGGAAGTGTGCTTCAGCCTCGATCTTCTTTATTGCTCTCACAGCTATGTCTTCATATTCTGGTCTAGAGGCGGATATCCATATTCTCCCATTTTGTCCAACAATTACTTGGCATTCAAGTTCCTTCTTAATCATATTTATCATGGAGCCCTTCCTACCTATAAGCCTTGGAATCTTAGTTGGAGATATTTCTATTAATCGGCCACCCGATAATTTTCCATAACCTTTACCCTTTGTAGTTAGCATTGGATTTCGAGTTCTATCAAATATCATAACTTCCCCCACAATTACATCCCCAACATCAAAATACTTTCTAATGTTTTCCTTAGCTGGATCTATGGGTTTAGGTAATGCATCCACTACTTGCAGTGTTGCGATGTAAGGCGAGTTTATATCTACTTGCCAGCTCGTAGGAGAGTAATCTGTAATTACACCAATAACTACATCACCTACACGCGGAACATAACACCCTTTAAGAGCAATTACGCTCACAACTTTATTTCTTATCTCAGCTAAACCTATAACAGCTGAGAATATTTTATCGTCCTCCTTATAGGTGTTAGCACCAGCTTCATACTTACCTTCAGCTAGTAGTTCACCCGGAAGTACTATTGCCCTTCTGCTAACGTGAATTGGCAAACTACTTCCTCCCACTTCCGCTAATGATTTCAACTTGAGCTTGACCTTTAGTTAGCTCATTAACCTTAGTGATGAAGGCAGGCTGAAGACCAGCAGGCATTTCAACTTCACAAAGCCATGAGCCATCATTTAACCATTTAGAGAGCTTTATACTTCCAAACTTCAACAACACGCCATATGCTTTTCCAGCAAATGCCGGAGGAATTCTCACTCTTATGATTACGCTCGCCATTTTAAGAGGCAACACCGTTCTCAATGCCTTTATCACGCTTAAAGCCTGCTCCTCAACATCTTTAAATGGATCTATTGCGACGCCTACTTGTTCCATTGCGAGTTCAATCCTTTTAGGTGGATGAGGAAGGCCAGTCTTAGGATCCACGCAATTCCTAGAAATGAAGTTAATTATTTGCCGTTTCTTCGCTTCAATCAATTCCTTGCGCTGCTCAGCAGTTAACTGCAGCTCGCCTCTCTTAATTATTATTTCAGCGATCTTATATGGATCATCAGTGCCGAAGATCTTTATTAGCGACTCTTCGGAAGCTTTGAAACCCTTCTTAGCATCCCTATAAACTATGTCACTTATCAAAAGCTCCCTTAAGTCAACTTGCCTACCTGACTTAAGCTTCCATGCTAGATCGGGATCAACTAGGATTTCGAACTTCTCTCCTCTTATAGAGTACCTAGCTATTACTGCCTTTCTCTTACTCAACTTCCTACCCCTCTAACCTATTTTCTTAAGCCACTCTGCTATCTCTTCATCTGTTAACTTCCTAAATTTACGCTCCTTAACATCTACAATACCAATTTCGAGCTTTTCAGGCTCCAATGCTCCTTCAACTACGGGTTTTAATGCTTTTATCGCGAGCACTATAGCCTCATCAAGCGACATATTAGGTTTGTAGTGTTTTTCAAGAAAATCGGTGACGGGTTGACTTCCAGCCCCTATGGCTCTAGCTAAGTAACCAGCATATGCACCGCTCGGCTCAGTCATAAATAGTCTTGGACCATAATCATCCACTCCAGCTATTAATAAAGACACACCAAAAGGCCTAACTCCGCCATGCTGCGTATATAGCTGCATTAAATCACTTATTCGCCGAGTAAGCACTTCAACATCTATTGGCTCATCATATAATAACCTATTTATTTGAGCCTGTGTCCTAGCTCTATCTATCAAGACTCTAGCATCTGAGGGTATTCCAGCATAGGTAATTCCAATATGCTCATCAATTTTAAAAATTTTTTCAATAGAACGAAAATCAATCAACGGAAATATCCTTCTCTTTTCAGCTATCAAAACTACACCTTCAGAACACTTGATCCCTAAAGTAGTGAAACCCTTTCTTACAGCTTCCATAGCATATTCAACCTGAAAAAGCCTACCATCAGGAGAGAAGATCGTAATAGCCCTATCATAACCCATTCCAGGTGGTGTAAACATTTAATTCACCTCCAACCATTTCCCTTCCCATAATCCAGTTACTTTCTGGAACTATTTAAAGCAATAAACTTTGCGCCATATATTTGTAGTACGGAAATTCTGACAGTAAAGCCTAATAGAAGGTCAACGAAAAGATGGCTATTGAGAGATGAGCTGAAAATAACTTTAATGATTATGTTTCTAATTCATTAGCTATTGGAAATTAAAGTTAGTGTTGGGGTCGGTTCGTCGCATATACACCAGGGACATTTCCAATCTCGGAGAAAAATAGTAAAACAAAAAGTGAACTACGAGAAACTGAAGATCTGTTCGAGAGTAGGTCCTTTGAAGAGTTTGAAGAGATTGTGGGAATCAGTTCACTCATCAATAAACTATATAATATACATAGATGCGTATGGCATATACGTCATGCTTTATGTGCATATATAAATATATATTGTTCAAAACCATACACAGAAATTGGACCGGGAGGATCTCCCGCTGGCCTGCGGAGCCATCTGTCGTCACCGGTTCAATCATCAATCAGCTAGCTCAGAACTCTTTATTTGACTCGGATCCTCCCGGTCCAGTACTCTCTACCCATTTTTCGTACAGGTTATATTTATATGCTCAAAACAAGAGAAACATTTTTGTTATAGGCTTTAAATAGTGTTTTACCCTTTTTACTAAAGGGAGTTTGTGAATAAGGAGTATATCCGCGGTTTCGAAGACGCCTTAGAATTAGCTCTCATAAAAATCAAAAACCTAAAAACAATAGAAGAATGCAAAAAAGAAATCAAATACCTACTAAGCCTAGTCAAAGAAAAGAAATACGAATACCTAGAATATGAATTAAAAGTCCTACATTAAATGAAATCAAAATATGAACAATCTTCATGTTCCTTGCTTCAAGATTGGTGTTTTATTTTCCTTAAACCAGTAATTTCATGATACCACCATATGTAGATTGCTACAAAAAACGCAAGAAATGCTATTAACGTAAATCTAAGTGCTGTAATTATCGTGTTTAAGTCCAGTATCTCTAATTTAGCTGTAATGAATACTCCGAATAAACCCAAAATGCCTAAGAATACTTGCACTGTTGTCTTAATCAATATCTCTTTAAATCTCATCATGTACTCTTCATAGCTCATTCTGATCACTCTTCCTTTTTCATCTTCATCCAATTAACATAACATGTAATCAGCATGACTAGCAGTAGTGAGGAGAGCGGAAAACCAATTATAATAGGCAATCCACCGATTAAAACTAGATATATTGTTCCAGCAAGAAAGCTTGCAAAACCAATAACTCCTCTCTTATAGAATGATAGGAAATATCTTCTAAGTTCGCTTTCAGAAACAGTACCATATACGAGGGATGTACGTATTTCATTAAGTTCTTTTTTCAATATTTCAATTTCACTTCTGAGATTTTTGAATAATAAAAGAGCTACTTGTTTAGCTAGTTTATCTAAATGTTCAGGACTGATTTCAAATTTCTCATAAATGCCAATGACTTGTCTACTGGCCGAGAGCTTTTTATAGAAATTAGATTTATTTAGGTCTATTTCTTCAGTCATTTTCTCTCCTCCTCAAGAGTTCTTCTAAAAACATGAGCATTAATATCTCCTGAAACCTAGTAACATAAAAGAAATTAATCCAGCTACCACTAAGTGGTGTTCCCTTTTGTGCTTGATAGTACTCTATTGACTTCTTGTCTTTTGCCTCTATTTCTATATTTATCGAAGCAACACCATCGCCGATTGGTAAAATTAATCCATTAAATAACTCTAGTTCTTCACCTTTACGGATCATCGGGCATTCTTTAACTCCAATTTCAGTGATTGGTCTATTAAATCCATGAATAGAATACATTATTGTAAATTTCTTTATTTTTCCACCTGGAAAATCATTATCCCCAATATTTTTAATTCTTACGATCATTCTTGCAGGCACACCTCTAATAACCTCATTCGATGTCAAAAATTTCTTTATCCGATATTCGTATTCGTTTTCAAGAGCGGGTTCTAACTCGAAGGTAATTAGTAACTTGTGAAAACCATTCATGTTATCCCTCCATGATCTTTTCAATTTCAACTAAAAGCTCAGCAACTTTTCGGCCTCGATCAGTCAAGCTGATCAATCTTCTACGGGGAAAATCCTTCTCACGTTCTTCAGAAATTAAACCTAGCTGAATTAATCTTCTGAGGGCATTATATATGGCATTCGGACTTGATTTCGCTCTTTCAACAATTATGCTTACTGGAATTTTATCTTCCCTTGCCAGAACCAGCAAAACTCTGATCATATGTTCGTTTAGCAAATTTATCACTAATTCTATGTATTACATATAGCGTAATTTCAAATTATTTAACGTCTTACATACTATATAAAGCGTATAGCTTAAATACGTGTTTCGTTATATGTTTTATGTAGAGTGTAAAAGGTGGTGAATATGCCTAGACCTCGGGCACAGGACGTTGTTGTTATTGATGTTCGTTTACCTAAGCAACTTCTCGAGGAGTTTGATGATTGGTGGAAGAGAGAGGGGTTTGTGAGTAGGACTGAGGCAATTAGGCAGGCCATTAGGGAAATTATGAGAATTAAGCGATATGAGGAGGCAATTGTATGAAGAGGCCTCCAAAATGGCTGATGGATTACTGGAAGGCTGAGGCAAAATGGCTTGATGATGATCCTGATCTTATTGAGGCAGAGCTAGAAGCTATAGATGATGAAATGACTGGAGATCCAATGGAACCACCATACTGGACATATGAAGACGAAGAGGAGGCTTCTGAATGACTTCTCAAAAAGTTAATAGTGTTAAGGTTTCGCCGGACCAGCTCGTTAGTATGCCTCCTTTGACTTTTGATCAAACATTGGATTTATGGGAGCAGAATTTGCGTTTTGATTTTATAGTTGGCGGCCCAGCTTTAAGGGTTCAACTTACTTTGGATCGTCGCCACATGTATCATCGAAAGCTGAGCAGACCAGTAGCTTACTTTCATATCAGTGATACTGGTTTACTTTTAGATCTGGCCAAGCAAGCCTTAGCTGCAGCTGCAGTATTAGCATTATATCCAAGAACTGATGCCTTGCCTCCAGATACGTTCGAAGTTACTAATGCTATTGATTCAGCATTAAATTTGATTCGATCAGACATCATTCACTTGACTTATATTTATTTAAAGAAAGTAAAGGAACGCGAAATTCAATTAAAAACCAAAAAGCTTTTGAAGGTGAAAGCATGATTGATCCTGATGAGCTTGAGTTTTCTTTAAGGTTTCTTGTTAATCATGTTGAAGTAATTAGCAAGCAATTATACGAAGTTCAAAAGCAAATTAGAGATCTTCAGAGACGTCTTGATGAAATTCATGATCTTCTCAGGACTGTTAGGAGTGTGATTATATGAGGTTTTCTAGATGTTTTTGGTTTAGATCCCAGTTTCCTCCATTTTTCGTTTATAAAAAGAAGAAAGGGGAGGTGGGCAAATGAGTTTTTCATTACCTAGGTATTTGATTTGTCTTTTGTCGGTTTATAAGCATGGTAAAGTTAGGGTTGATGAGAGGAGGAAGCATGGCTTTACGATGAACGATGTTTACATGCTCCAAGCATACGGTCTAGTTAAAGTTGAAGAGGGTTTCATAGAGCTAACTGAAGCCGGCCTGAGAGTCATCAATGAAATAAAGAGCTACCTTGAGGGGTGAACTTTGATTGAGGGTTGTTGAGATTTATGTTGAACGGTTGAAGAGCTATGGTGATTATAGTAATAGGAAGGTTGGGTTGAGGGCTATCCTGGATGAGGGTGAGGATCTTAGGGAGGCGTACTTGAAGCTTGCGGGGGAGTGTGAAAGTCTACTTGAAATAAAGGAGATTGAAGCTAGAAGAGAAGCTGTCGAGCAGCAGCTCAAGTATTATGAGGAGAGGAGGAGGGAGCTTGAAAAAGCTAGAGAAGAATTTGAGCAAATTAGAAGTGAACTTTCAAAGAGCCTCAGAGACCTAATCGAAACACTAGAGAAAATAGAGAGATTAGCTGAGGAAAAGCAGCTCAAACTCTCAGAGAAAATCATCGAGAAGCTCAGATCAATAAGAAGAGCACTAGGCTACTACGACTGCGATCCATAAGGAGTGATGTAAAGTATGAAGTGTGATTATTGTGGTGGTAGGGCTGACTACACGATTATTGATCGCGATAAAGTATTGCATCTCTGCGAGGAATGCATTAAATCCTATCTAAATATCGTTCCAAACCCTAAGCACCCATCATACTGCTTCTTAAATAAATGTTCATGTGAGGGATTGTAATGCCTCGCACAAATGTTGAGTATGCTACTGATCAGATCACGGTGTATCGTAGCTGTCCTTATGATTGCAAGTATTGCTGGGCTAAGCTTCCCCTCTTCAAGTATAGAATTGCTAGAGGTATGTATGATCCGGTTGAGGAAGCAAAGAGATACTTGAAAGTTAAGGGTAAGAGGACTATTGTTGTTAGCTTCACTACTGATCCCTACCCGCCTATTGAGTTTGAAAGTAATCGTACTAGAAAGGTTCTTGAGGTTTTAGCTTCGAGTCACCATAAAGTTATGATTTTGACTAAAAATCCATGTCTAGCTTTAAGGGATATTGATGTCATGCTTAATGGTAGTGCTGAGTTCTGGCTTGGAACGACAATAACTGTTATACCTGATAGCTCCGCACGCATGTTTGAACCTAAAGCTCCACCACCATCGCAGCGCATAGCTGCAATTAAAGCAGCAAAGTACCTTGGCTTAAAGACTTGGATTTCAATTGAACCAATAATTCCCTACTACACAAACATATACGAGATCATTTATAGAACAAGAGATTTCACAGACTTCTACGTCTTTGGAGCACTAAACTACCCAACACAAACATTAGGCAAACAATTTAAGAAGCACTTAAAAGAATACTACAAAACAATCTTCAATATATTCAATTTAAAGAAGCCACATTTCATAAAGAAGGAGTTAAGAAAATACCTCACATAGCAATGGGTGCTCGGCTTTGAGCACCCTAAAGGTTTTTCTTACTCATAATTTGAATCAGTTTGATAGGCCTCCAGTTCATGTGCTTTTTGATGATTTAATGTTTAGTGTTGAGGTTTGCTATAGTAGTGCTAGGCGATTTGTGAATTTTAGGAAGTCTTTGAATGTTAGTCGGTTAGCTTATGATAGTGGTGGCTTTGCATTTCTGCTCGGGAAGATTAAGCAGCCTCCAAATCCGCTTAGGACATGTCAAATCTATAGGCTGCTAGGATATTGTGATAATGATTTTTTGATTCAGCTGGACTTGCCTCCGCAGTATTACATGTCTAAGCGTGATAGGCTCCAATTGATTAGGAAGAGTGCAGAGTTTTACTGGATCATGATTAATGAACTTAAAACTAACAACTTGCTCGGAGTAGTTCATGGGTGGACTGAAGATGAGCTAGAATTATCTCTTGAGCTTTTAAATGATCCAGATCGCCTGTGTCTTGGCGGAAACCTATCTACAATGAAAGTTTATGCTCACGATTATATTCAGAAGAGCATTGCCCTTGGAAGCTACAATGTGAAGGCTGTACTGCCTGAGAAGCCAATTGCACTTGGAAGCTATGCCAACACTAAAAACAGCATTGCATGGTCAAAGAGGAAAAGCCATGTTTTCAAGAGGGTTCCAAGGGATGTGGTTTATGATAGGCTAGCTACTGCAATGAATATGCTTAGAGATGATCATGAAGTATTTGTCCTAGGCGGCTCCGGCCCGAACACCGTCCACCTACTATTTTTCTTGGGAGCGCGCTACGTTGATGGAGCTTCATGGAGATTAGCTGCAAAGCTATGGAGAATCTACATTCCACATTTGGGAGAGTTTTCTGTTGGAAAGAAGAGGATCGCGAAAAGACTCAATGATCGCGCGGTCAGCGTGATGAAGGATTATTTCAATAGCTCACCGCTAAACTCCATGTCATTTAGCGAGTTCTTGAA
>Ga0190367_1001709_pt1 | contig 12310 bp, 22 predicted proteins | sample 4872181011_MG_FD_171838 | JGI IMG/M metagenome (GOLD analysis project Ga0190367, IMG submission 171838) | Hydrothermal vent microbial mat bacterial communities from Southern Trench, Guaymas Basin, Mexico - 4872-18-10-11_MG | ecosystem: Environmental > Aquatic > Marine > Hydrothermal vents >... | reverse complement strand
CTATATATATTATATATAAGGTATATATACAGTCAATTCGATGAGGAGGGTGCTTTTAAAGGGGTTATCAGATGAATTGAAACCAATGAGAGGGTAAGGGTGCGTAAGGTATCGTGGCTGGATAGGACGTAATCTAATTGAAATCCTCATCCCTGTATATACATTATATATACTATATATGTATCTGTCCCAGCTAGGGGGCTAGACCATTAAGAGGATAAGCTTATATACTGGTATGAGGATAACAGTATATTGGGGTGATAGTGTGGGAGATGGCCTAGCCAAGATAGCTGGTAAGTGGATGCCTGTGGAGGTCGTGATGGACCTGGATGTACCTATCGTCGTCAGGGACAAGCTGAGGAACGGCCTACTCCTATGCTATCCACGCAAGGTCTACGCTATACCAGCACCCCTACGATTCGTAATAGATCCAAGGCTCATAGAGGGGGTCGAGGGGTACGAGTGGGTCGTGAAGATACCAAGGAGGTTTAAGGCTGTGGTAAGGATCACAGTGAGAAAAGCGCTGTTAACGAAGCGTAGCACCATACCAGTACACGTCCTCAACATAGAGATGTTAAAGCCCAGAGAGGACTTCGAGACGAAGAAGAGGCTAGTAGTGACTAGCAGGCATGGTAGGAGGACCAGGATGGGTGGGCTAACAGATCAGAGGTACAACATCCCGCCCATGTACGCCTGCATGAATGCCTCTAGCTCGGCAAGACACTGGGTTAACTGGAGGGTGTGGCTAATTGACATTGAAGAGGGACTCGTAGAGCAGGAGGTCAGAATAAGTAATCGTGGTAACGTGTCTGAAACACTATACGACGTTCTGAGAGGTGAGAGAGTGGAGAGGTACGAAGAACTTGAGGTAGTTGAGAGCTGGGAATGGGGAAAGGTGGTTAAGATCAGGGATAACTGGACAGGTGAGGAGTTCACAGCGCTAATACTGGAATTCCACGAGGCTAGGAAAACCAGTGCGAAGACAGATCACGTAATTGAGCCAATGGACGCAGTAGAGCTAGTACAGACCACTAGCCACTCAGCAAAGACCCATTGGACGACCTTATACAAGGTCCTAGCACCATGTAGGGTCCTCACGAGGAGGGTAAGTAATCGAGGGAATGTCAGGGAGTGGGTCGTGGAGGTAAAGCCTTAATGCGTGAGCCCACACCTATTTTTCTCTCCTATTCTTCTTTTCACAACCTGGTCAAGGATAGGACCTCTAGGGATGGCTTTATCCACTTCTGGAGGCCCCTTGACAGGCCTCGTAATCAGAGGAGGCTACCCCTGCACGTGGTTAGGCTTCTTAAGACCCTAGCCTCTAGGCCTTCTCATAACGTGTCCATTCCCATGCTAGCAGTCTCCCTCTTCCCATGTGACGTGGACCTACAGGCGTACACGATAGAGTACTACTGGAAGCTGAGGCTAGGGTTAGAGCAGACGACGACGGCTAGGAGGTATAGGAGGGTATCTGAGGAGGAGAGGAGGCTCATCCAGAGGCTCAGGGAGCAGGGCTACAGTATCTACGAGATAGCCAGGAGGCTTAACAGGCCTGTGAGCACCATTTACTACGTGGTCAAGAGGCTGGGCGAGTAGTATATATATTGTTGGAGGAGGCTAATGGACGAGGACCCTGTGGAGGCCCAGAGGTACTGGGAGAGGTTCTGTCCATGCTGTGGTAGGCTGAGGGTAGAGGAGGAGCTGTCCAGGCTCCTAGCCTAGCCCACGCTAGTTTTTTACCTCTTCACCCAGCTCTAATAGTATTAGTTGTAATGAGGTGATGGTATGGGTAAGAGGATAGGAGCGCTGATATGGAAGGCTAGTGACGACGAGTACGAGGAGTTTAAATCGTTTAACACCTGGGAGGAGATGATAGAGTACATGAAGAGGACGTGGCCAAACTGGGTGGTTGACTTCTGTGATAGCTGTAAGTATAAGGGGACGTGTACCACGCCCAAGAAGGTTAGAGGGGTGCTGGGAGAGGTAGACCACATCGTCTTACTGACGATCCACGATGATTTCCTCGATACGTAGGACCTAGCCTAGCTGACGCTAGCTTTTTCCCCCTTCCCCTCGTTCTCATAGTTAATGGGGAGGGAGTGGTGGGTAGGCTTCTAGTCATAGGCGTGGATGGCCTAGGATGGTTCAACCTACACGGAGAGCTAGCGCAGTGGATGACGTTCACTAGGAGGCTGTGTCAGACACGTAACTGCGTGAAGGTCAGGGTCAAGTGGGGTTTCTCACCTAGGAACTGGACCCTGATGTTCTCAGGGGTTGACCTACCCTGGTACAGGAAATACGTTAAGCCCGCTGGAGGGGATAGGTGGAGGCTGGTGAGGAGGGATGAGCTACCAGTCAGGTTCATCTGGGATGAGAGGCCTGACATAGTCGTGGTAAACGTCCCAGTCGTGATACCACCACTATGCCTTAGGACCAGGTTCAGGCCTGTAGCCTATGGGCTCCCCTACACGTTCTACGAGTGGTGGAGGGAGGTAAACGAGGTACGTAGACACTCCTTAACCCACTTGAAGAGGGGGGAGAACCTGATAGCGTGCTTCACCGTCATAGACAGGATGTACCATATAACGGCTAAGAGGGGGACGATACAGAGGATAAGCATGGAGCTGGACGAGGTCATAAGACAGATGGTGACGCTAGCTGAGCGTAAGGGCTACCACTGGATGATAGTGAGCGATCACGGTATGAGGAGGATGTCTGAGGAGGAGGTGGGGAGGGTGGTACCAAGGCACGACATGCCCTACATAAGGACAGTTGTGAAGGCGATCCACGAGCACGAGCCACATGCAATATTCATATCCAGCTTCAAGTGGGAGGTCAAGAGCCTACACGACGTTTACAGGGCTATAAGGCATGTCCTTGAGAGGCTACCGTAGCCTAGCCTAGTCGTGCTCTAGGAGCAGGTAGAACTTGACACCGTCAACCGTGCTCCTCACGTAGACCTTGCTAGCGTCGTCCACGAGGATCTCCTGTTTCTCTCCAGGGTCGAGGAGGAACTCCTGAGACGCTGGGTCACCTATCCAGACCCCCGCAGGAGCGTTCTTATCAACCTTTATGATCATCCTCCTAATGGATAGGCTGGTGGGGTAGGCTGGATAGGCTGTCGTGTAGGCGTAGCCTAGGAGGCTCCTAACGTGCTTAGCAGGCTTGAGGAGGCCTATTATCTCCACCAGCTTATCGTCTATGCTGGTCACCTTAGCGTAGGCCTGGGAGCTGTCAATGGCCTCCGCCACGCCTGTCTTAGCCTCGTCGAATAAGCTGTATATCTTCACGCCTGAGTCAATGCTCTTAACCGTCGAGTCAATGCTAGCTAGGTAGCCTGTGGCCTGAGAGCTGTCAATGGCCTGAGTGATGTCGGTCTTGGCCTCAGCTAGGATGTCTGCTATCGTGATGGGGTCTCCATCCTTTAGGACACGCTTGTCCTGGACGTAGAGGTCGTAGGTGAAGTAACCCCAGCCTGCGTGGACCACCCTGAACCTCCTAGCGTCCAGGCCTAGGCTCCTGAGGAGGTCCACGTCAGGTATGAGGTCACCAGCCACGTAGCCACCGTAGAATGGGCCTGAGCGCTCGTAGAGGATGTCCAGGGCCTCGTATACCTTCTGTCCCCACGTAGACCTTATAACCCTCCCTGGTAGGGGGTACTCAAGGCCTATCCAGGACACCCTCTCACCTCTCTAGCCGTATCATAGACGCTATCTCCCTTAAGAGCCTCTCGTCTAACCCCATCCTCACGTACTTGGCTATCAGGTCGTCCACGCTCATGATCCTCCTCCACGTCTTGTAATGCCTGGAGGCCTCGTAGTACATGTACTTAAGCTCCCTGGCGAAGCTCATGTAGGCGTGCTTCTGTATGACTGGTACGCCACGCCTGTCGAGGAGCGTGCTTATACGCCTAGCCTGACGCCCTAGGCCTATCTGGTGGTAGCCACCCCTATGGTGCATGGTATCGCTCTTAAGCGTGTGGAAGACGCCCATCCATAAGGGCTCGATCCTATCGTGGAACTCCTTGATCTTAGAGTCCAGGTAGTCCTCAGTGTCGTAGGTTATGTTGACCTTAACGTCGTCCCACCTAGCGTAGTCCCAGCGCATAACACCCCACCAGTTCTCGTAGGGCTTAATGGTCTCCATTGTGAGAGGTGTCGTCCAGTCCACGACATGCCTTATCTCGAAGAGCGAGCTAGGAGAGGCCTCAGGCATCCAGGGGTTAACGTCCCAGCACCCCAGGCCCCAGTAGGCTGTCTTAAGCGCCTTACCCTCCACGATGCTGAGTATCTCCTCAAGGGCGTCCACGTAGAGGTCCCTAACCCCCTTACCCACCAGCATGTCCTTGAAGGTGTTTATAAGGTCCTTAAGCGTCTTACCCACATGCCTGTAGTCCATCTCGGAGTGATGGGTGGTCTTGTACGTAAGCTCCCAGGCAAGGTACTCCACGCTCCTAGATGTCACGCTCTCAGGGTCGTAGATGCTGTGGTCGTACCTTGAGATACCGTACTTGGCCTTACCCACCTTCTCGACTGGGACCTCGAATACCTCGGTGAAGTCGAGGGGGTGGTACTCGAATTCCTCCCAGCTAAGGTAGAGGTTGAGGTGTAGGTACATGTCTAGGAGGAACCTGAACTCCACTGAGAAGCCTATGAGTGAGGCTAGGATGTCCCAGAGGCTCCTGAACCTGTAGAACGTGGTGACAGCTCCCTGAGGGCTAGCGGTCTTAGCCACGTACCTGAGCTTACGTAGCAGTGGCCTGGTTAGCAGGCTCTGGAAGAGCCTACTGACAGGCTCCCCCATCACCACCACCCACCAGCCTATCAGCTAGCCTAGGATATATCCTCCTGTAGTCCCAGTTACGAGCGTGCTCGTAGACCTTAAAGCACATCTCCTCGTAGCACGAGGGGTAGTTGAGCTTGAGGTCAATGGCGTTGAGCATGGCGTCAGCTAGGTCCTCTGGGTCGTACATGTGCATTATGAAGTACTGCTCAGCACCAGTCTTCCAGTACTCCACGTCCCTGTAGTCGAAGGTCACGTTATACTCCTTAAGGCTGAACTCGGAGAGCGGGGGATACCAGCAATGCACCACAGGCCTACCCATAGCCATGCACTCAAGCACTGGGACACCAAACCCCTCGCAGACGCTGGGGAACACCATGAAGTCACAGGCGTAGTAGAAGGCCATGACCTTATCGTGGGGTAGCTCTCCGAAACGACCAACCACGTAGACGTTAGGCCTCTGGAAGAGCTTAGGCCTCCTGACCTCGACGTGCATTAACAGCACGTACTTATCCCTAGCCTTCTGGTTCAGGATGTCCACAGCCCTCATTAAGCGGTCAAGCTGTTTCCTGTGGTCGTCTCGTCCCACGTAGCAGAACACCACACGACCACCGTAGTCCTTGTGGACCTTCTCGTAGAGCCTCTCCCCTAGCCTCCTAGCACGGCTAGCCTCGTCCACGTCTATAGCGTGGTGGACCACGTCCACGACCTTAAGCCCCACCATCTCAAGACACCTCCTAGTAAAGTGGCTGTTAGCGGTGAACTCAATGTACTTAGTACCATAGCTCCTAGCTAGGATGGGGTAGGGTATGCCCTCGATCGTCACGTAGTAGACGGCTCTCCCCCTAGTGGCCTGCTTAGCCTCTATGAAGACTGGGGCGTGGTCCATCACCCATGTAGGGTTTAGGACCCACATCCACATGTATGCGTCGTACATCCTCGACATGACCTCCCAGAGCGTTATGTACGTCTTAACGACGGGGTAGACACCACGTTTGACTAACAGCTTGCGTAGGAGCCTCAACTGCTCGTACATGCTGGTAGCCTTCATGCAGGCGATGGCCACCCTGGACCTGGCCTCGTCTGGGAGCATGTCCACTTAGACCACCAGAATAAGGGTGAGGGGGAAAAAAGGGATAAGCTTTCAGGGAGCCACGCTAGGAGCCTAGCTACCAGCGCTAGTACGTCGGTACGTAGCCCACCATTATCTTGGTTACCTCGTCTATGATCGCTGGGTCCAGGCCCCTAGCAGTCCAGGTAGCCTTAACGACCTTTATCTCAGCCTCAAGGGTCTTACCAGTATGCCTCTGCATGGCCCTGTAGATCTGCCTAGCCACGTTCAGGTACCAGGGTATCTGGATCACTGGTACGCCTAGCTCGTTCAGCCTGTGCTTAACGTCCTTCTCGAAGGCCACTAGGTTAGCGAACTGCTCCTCAGCCTGGTCGTAGGCGATGTCCTTGACCTGGCTGAACCTGTTCCTGATGGTGTCTGGGTCAAACTTAGCGCTCCACTTCTTAATCCTTACAGTGTAGCCCCTGTACGGCATACACTACCACCAGGATACCCTTATAGCCAGTTAAACGAATATATACCCATGAGGGGTAGGCATATGCTCACGATATTGTGAGCAAGAGGTGAGGTGTCACGGGGAGGAGAGCGAAGTGGCGGAGAAGAGCTAGGCAAACGCTCCCCTTCGAGGTCCCACGATTAACGCCTAAGGAGAGGTTCTTGATTAAGACGGTGCTCGACAGGCGAGCCTACGCAATACACACGCTCTACAAGGCCTTGAAGTACGTACACGGATACCTGAAGGACTACGATATCGTGGGTAGGGTTGACAAGAGCCAGCTAAACCCCAGGCTTGAGATAGAGGTACGCATAGACTCGGAGCTACCGTTCCACCTGAGGAGCATACTGTTAGAGCACGTCTACAACATAGCTGAGCTGTTAGTCGAGGCTGAGGGATACGAGGACGTGGAGGTAGAGCTTGTCAGGAGCGGTGAGAAGGCTGAGGAGAAGGCTGAGACGTGAAAAGAGGGCGTCTACTGGGCCTGGACGAGGAATATAAAGGCTATTATGTCTCCGATCACCAGCTTGGTCACGTCGTTAAGCTCGATCTTGTTTGAGACGGTAGGCCTCCTCTTATAGTCCTCCACAGCCTTCTTAAGGAGGGAGCAGTCAATGCCTAGGCGCTCCTCGATCTGAGAGATGGTCTTTAAGAGCTTCTGGTAGTTATCATCACTAGGAACCTCCTTAAAGATACCCACGCTTGAAGCTAGCTTGTAGATGTACCAACATGCCTTATCAAAGCGTGGTAGCTTCTTAACGTTCCCAGCCCTCCTCCAGGACTCCAGGAACGTCAGCGCCCTTGAGACGATCTTCCACTTGGCCACCCCCTCCCTATCAGCTAGCGTCGAGATACGGTCATGTAGCTCCTTAGGGACCCTTACCATTTTCCAGACAGTCCTGGACTTTGAGTGGGAGACCACAGCCACACACCCCCAGAGTGTATACCTCATGTATACATGTACAGTCCAGATATATAAACCTTTTCCTCATAGAAGAGATGAAATCCTAATCAGCGTGTATACGCACCACATAAGCTCTAATCCAGGCCAAGTAGCACCTTGACCTTGCGTAGGGACACTTAAGCTCGAAGACACAGCGCTTAGCGTTGAAAAGACACCTACCCTTGACCCTACAGCACCTAGGCTCCTCGATCAGCTACGTCTCACCTCTAACGCCTAGGAGCTTAGCGTATATCTCCGCTTCCCTAGCTATCAGGTCCCTTATAGCTATCCTGATGGCCTCGCTCCTGGACGTGTACCTACCCATAGCCACTAGCCTGTCGAGGACCTCCACGTAGGCCTCAGGTAGCTTGACTGTTACGATCCTCAACATGTACGCTCCCCCCACGTAGTAGGTATTACCCTTGTATAAACAGTATTTAAATCTGTGGGCTCGGAGTAGGTGTAGGGGGGAGGGGAATGCCTGTAGCCTACGTGTGTAAGAGGTGTGGTTTTATACTCCACGTCCACGAGGCCCCTGGAAATGGGGAGCCCTATGATGGTAGGCACATGCCTACTCCCAGCGAGCTGATACACGTCTACGATGGTAGGTGTCCATGCTGTGGTAAGCCACTTGAGAGGCCTAGCCTAGAGGACGTGAGGATAGTGGCGCTGGGGAGGAGGGCTAGGGAGCTACTCCTAGCCCTAGGTGATGGCCTGGAGACCACTGTTAAGGAGCTGGGGGACAGGTACTGGAAGAGCGTAGCACAGCTAGCACGTAATGGCCTAGTCGAGGTAGTCGAGGGGGAGGTTAGGCTGACACCACTAGGGAGGCTATGCGCAAGCATACTAGCTAAGGAGTACGACGACAGGCTCGTGGAGATAGTGGTGAAGAGGCTACAGACCATGAGGATGACGCCAGAGATCGTGAGGATGGGGTGGAAGTACTACAGGCTAATGGTACAGGGGAAGTATAAGGGTAAGCGTGGAAGAGTCCTGAGGAGAGTGGACGTGTCTGGACAGGGTAGACGTTAGCTATATTAGTCGTGGAGGCTAGATCTATCCCAAAGAGGTGAGAAAAGAGTTGAGAAAAGAGGTGAGAGGTGGGAGGTGAATGACGTATATGCTCATAACAACCATTCTGGAGCGCCTTATAAAAACCTTTCGCCCACTAGGTGCGAGGTTCTACCAGAGATGGCTGTACAAGGTGTGGCTGGACTTCGTAGTCGAGTGGAGAGGCCACAGGTTCCACCTGACAGCCTACGTCACTGAGAGGAGGAGCAAGGTCAGGCCCTACGAGGTCCACAGGAAAGTCGTCTTTGCTCTGGGGAGGCTAGGCCTCAACCCACAGGAGGGATGTCTAGCTATAGTGGCTAGGAGGTTTACGAGGGGGTGCATAGACGAGGCTAGGAGGTATAAGGGGGTCTACGTGTACAGTGGTCGTCAGGCCCTTAAGCGCTTAATGGACACCCTGAGGAACTGGATATACGTGAGGTTCAGGAGGCTGGTGGAGGCCTTACAGGCTAGGGGGGCTAACCTGAGGGAGCTTAGGGGCCTAGAGGTATTCGACACCTACCTATTCTTGAGGAAACTAGGGGAGGCCTTAGGAGCGTATAACTGGATGAGGAGCGTAGACCCCTTAAGCCACATCCCATTTTAACAGTGTTAAAAAAAGGGGTGTGTTTAAGCTAAGGCCTTCTCCCACGTCCAGAACGATGCGTTAAGTAGGTGTACGATCTCCTGCTCGTACCTCGTCAGGTGCGCCCACATAAATAGGGCCACAGCCTTAAACGCATTGTGGAGCCTGTACACGTCAGTGAGGACTGGTATCAACCCTAGGCCTAACGAGAGGCTAGCGTATAGCAGGACGTCCTTAGCTATGCTCCAGGCCCTGCGCACCTCTGGAAGGACTGGTATGGGCTCCACGCCCTCACAGAGGTCCCTAAAGTACCTGTAGACCTGCGCTATCACCTGGTCCATGTTCCCCAGTATCTCCCTAAGCTCCTCCTCGTTCCTCTGTGATCTATCAAATATCTTAACGACTATCATGTTTGCTAGCCTCACCAGGTTCTTAACGGGATCTGGTAGGTCCTCCATAAGACCGAAGTTGGTTAAGACGCTGAACAGCGCCACAGCCTTACCAGCGTAGTAGCCTAGCTGGTATGGGTCCTCGACTACCACCCTCCCACCTCATATAAGTATAAGGTGATAACAGTATATAAGCTTAACCATACAAGAGGGTTGAAAAAGGAGGTGAGCTAGGCTAGAAGTCAACCATAGCTAGGCTCCTAGCTAGCTCCTCTACCTCCTCCTCGTAGAGGGGCCTGTTATCCCTTAGGATTATTATCTTCTCTGGGAGCACCACGATACCATAGACCCTAGCATACAGGTAGACCCTAAGGTTCCTGTACGTCCTGAAGAACTCCAGTACGCCTACACACCACTCCTCAAGGATTCTAGTGAACTCATCATAGTCCATAGGTATTATCACTGAGAACTCAGCGGAGACTGGTGGTAGCACGACCACGTTATCTGGTAGCCACCACGAGGGTATGTACCTCACCGCTCCCCACCTGATATAAGTATATGGGGATAGCCGTATATAAGCTTAACTGGATAAAAAGGGGTAGGTGGGCTTAAGGAGTGGCTACTACTGCTCCATGACCATCCTGAGGACCTTAGCTATGGCCTCGACTGGGGTCCTGGCTACCACGCCTACAGGCTCCCCAGCTATTATGGCCTTAAAGAACGCTGTGATGTTGAGGAGCGCCTGAAACCTACCCTCCCCCTCACCTATCATCCTCCCAGCGATAAAACAAGCCATGAGTTTCTCCGTCTCTGTCCAACTAGTGTTCATTATCGTCCTTATGACCGCACCAGCCTCATCGTTATTGTTAACCAGGTCCTCTACCACCTTGAGTATCTGTCTACCTCGATAGTTTGGTATGCCTAGGTCCTCGTAGATGAGCTTAGGCCTGGGCTTCTCCACCTGCTCAGCCTTAACCACCATTCCACCCCATATATACGTTATACTAAAGAGTATATATAGTTTCCTACACATAACATACATATATACCTTGTAATATAATATATACTACTGGGTGGTGGCTCGTGGCCAGGGCTAAGAGCAGGATGATAAGCCTGTACATACCAGTCACACTACTTAACAGGCTGGACGACCTCGTCAGTAGAGGCTACTTTAACGATAGGAGTGAGGCGATAAGGGAGGCCATAAGACAGCTACTTAAAGGCTATGGGCTAAGTGGTGGAGATGAGGAGGAGGGCTAGCCGTAGCGAGGTAATGGTGTTAGAGCTTATAAGGGAGTACTGTATCGCTAGGAGGGTAAGGGACTTCACGTACAGACAGTTAATGAGGTTCTGGTGGCGCTCAAAGTATAAGGGTATACATTGGCATACTGTTGAGAGAGTGGTTAGAGATCTAGCGGAGAGAGGCTATCTGAGGAGGAGGACTGTTAAGGGTAGGAGAGGGTACTTCGTGGTCTTCGAGGTGACCAGCGAGCTAGCCTGGGAGCTTGGGCTGGAGTGGGAGAGTTCCCCCACTTACAGAGAGCCCAGGCTTAAAGGTTAGACCTCCTTTTTACGCCTATACTAGACTACACTAGTAGTATAGTATAGTATAATGAATATTATTAGTAGTAATCATGGTTACATGACCCTACTTAAGCCTGCTATCTTTCAGGTCAGGGGGGTACATGCACAGTTTTACTCATGCTCCTAAGAAGACATGCACACTTTTCTCCCAGTAATATCTATTACTAGGAGTAATAAGACCTTCGAGTGGAAAAAGAGGTGGACTAGGTGGTCTAGGCGTAGTAGACTATGCTAGCCCTCCCTGAGGGGTAGTCTCCTCCAGTGTCATAGACCTTGACGTCACAGCCTGCGGTACTCCAGGGGGTCCTGAGGTTCTGGAATACGTCCATTATCTTCTCGGTGAACTCCCATGCTCCTCCAAATATTACCAGCTCCTCCTCTAGCTCCCTCAGCCTATCCCTAAGCTCTCCCTCAAGCCTCCAGTACTCCTCGTAGTCCCCCCTCTTAAGGGCCTCCTCTATCTCCTCGTAGATCTCATCCCTCCTCTCATAGAGCCTCTTAAGCTCCTCCCACTTGCTAACGTACTCCCTTAAGTACTCCTCATCCTCTACCTTGTCCACGTTTATCCTTATAACTACCTCTATCTTCTCAAAGCTAGGCTCGTCCTCATACCTCAGCTCAGCTCTAGCCACGTACCTAACGTCTACGTGGTACCTCCTCCTCTTAACCTGGATCTCAACTCCCCCAGCATTGGGGACAGTCTTATTTATCCATGACATGTACCTTATAGTTATGATTTGAGCCCCCACCTCACACCCCCATATACAGATATGGGGATAACAGTATATAAGTCTTTCCTCAACTCCGTTCAAGAGAGTTGAAGAGAATGCTGTACAATTCCCATAATGAGAGTTGACAACTAAGGGCTAGTAGGTGTAGGTGGTAGGAGGTAAGGGGCTTACTTAACAGCTCACGGCTAGGGTAAAAATCAGGGTGTGGGCTTTGAGGGTATGTACTTCTCGTAGAGGTAGTCTATTGCCTCTTTCATTAACTGCATGATGGTTTTCCCAGTCACCCTCTGCACCGTCTCAAGCTTGACCTCGTACTCCTTAGATAGGTAGATGGTCTTCTTACCCATTCTCCCACCCTAGAGCACGCCTAGCTCCTCAAGCCTCCTCCACTCCTCTCTCATCCTCCTATGCTTCTCCTCGATGATCCTCCCCAGCGTCTTAACCTCGTCTAGTAGCTCTAGCCTCCTCCTCACGTCCTCGACCATCTCCTTAAACACGACCTCCCTTACAGCCTCCCTCCTCCTCTCCCAGTAGCTCCTCCTCACCTCTCCTCCCCCAGTATATACTGTATACTACCTTATACTATATAACTTATGCTGTATGCTGTCACGTGTCTACAGGTCGTGCTCAGGGGCTTGGGTGCTCGTTGGCCTCGTCGAGGCTAGCCCCTCTTTAAC
>Ga0190367_1001708_pt1 | contig 12313 bp, 13 predicted proteins | sample 4872181011_MG_FD_171838 | JGI IMG/M metagenome (GOLD analysis project Ga0190367, IMG submission 171838) | Hydrothermal vent microbial mat bacterial communities from Southern Trench, Guaymas Basin, Mexico - 4872-18-10-11_MG | ecosystem: Environmental > Aquatic > Marine > Hydrothermal vents >... | reverse complement strand
TTATCCTGTTGGTTCTACTTTTCCTATGGCTTTTCTTACTGTTTTTCCGTTTGGGCATTTGAAGAGTCCAATTATTACTCCTTTCCTACCTTTAGGTGCAAGAACCCAAGCCTTCATAGGCTTCAACTTAACAACCTCACCATCACACTCAACATCATACTCCTTAGCAAGGTACTCTTCAATTTTTACAGCTGTCATGATTTCATGATAGAGAAACTGTTTAATAAGATTAATATTGAAAATTTGAGCAACACATAAATAACACTTAAAAACAGAGAGAAAAGCTATGTCTGTATATCTCTTTTCAGATAAATATCAAGAATTAGAAGTTGCATATGATGTAGTTAGCGATAGGATATACATATTCAAGTGGTTTCCTCAAAACCTTGAAGAAGTGGTTGAGACACTGATACATGAAGTTTTACATAAAGTCCTTGCTAAGATTGACTTGAAGTTATGTTTTGATGAGAAGTTGATCGAGACCTTGACATCACTCTCCGTGAATACAGATAAAGTTCTTCATAAAACATACTCTATTAATTCTCAACATTAAATAGAGGTACATGTAGAGTCATTATCAAACTCAACGCTACTTAAATACCCTTGCAGAAAGTAGTTGTAGAATTAAATATAGATAGATTTATACTGGTCACGTAGATGGAGATCTCATAGATAGGACTAAAATACCCTCAATTAAATCTTCAAAATGATACGTATTTATACTCGAGTTAATAGCTACTTCTATGCCAAGTAGAACTACTGTTATTGCATATATTTCCAGCATAATGCTGTTAGTTTACGTTGTTTTAACTTTATGCAAACACACTAATCCTGCATCAGTTTTAGGAATTCTCGGTAGTATATTAACTTTAGAGTATCTAGCTATACCTTTAATTGCAAGTCTAGGTATTGATCCCTTTCAATCACTCACAGTTACCTATCTAACCAATGTTAGTATCTTTATAATATTTCTATACTCACTAGATTATGCTTTGTTATTTCGAAAAATCGGACTATTTACTTTACGTATTAGACGTTGGGTTAAGAGAAGTTATGGTTATGTAATGCTAGCTCCATCTCCAATTGTCTTAGGCATGATAGGCACTGCAACGGTGGTATGGCTTTTAGGTCTTGATAAGAAGAAATCAATACCAATTATACTATCAACGGCTCTTGCTATACATCTCGTGATTTACCTAAGCTACATTGGTGTACTAACTCTAGTAAAGATATTGTAACCTGTCATATTGTCAAGCTCTCTTCATTCTCAGATTGTATTTTATAGAACATCTTTCATCTTTACTAATCTAATCGAGAAGTCTTATTCAACCATTATGTACGATGATTGTGGACTATCTGAACTACCATTTGATGAAGAGTAGAAGAGTGGTTGAAAGCTGAATCGGTACACACTCACAGGAAAGTACAGCGTGAGTTGCGTAAGTGAAGCTAATAGGAAGTAATGATTAGAAAGAGGCAGAGATTCTAATGAAACATTCTTGAGGAGTAAGATCACATCACGAGGTACTTGATCTACATTAAATTAACAATTTAGAATGTCTGTTAAAAGATTACGAAGAAGTATTTAAACTCACGTAGGAGAACTAGCAACATTACGTAAATGACTTGTAGAGTAAGATCTTCTAGAAGAGAAGTAAGAGAATATTGGTGGACCGGCCGGGATTTGAACCCGGGACCACCCGCGCGCCAAGCGGGCATCCTTCCAGACTAGACTACCGGCCCTGTATGGTAGGTTTATTTTTATGATTTTTAAGGATTCTCTTATGTTAGCTTCTCCATACCGTCTTGCAAATCAAGTATTTATATTTCTCTCTCTACAAGACCTTCATGAGAGTTACAGCAACAATTGTACTTATAGTTATGAATGTGGTAGTATTCTTTCTAATGTACTTCTATGCTCTTAGTTATGGTAATATTCATGAAATTCAGAAAGCTCTATATCATATCTTCATAACGTATGGCGCTTCACCTGAAATTTTACTTGGACAGTATTATAGATTATTTACTTACATGTTCATTCATGCAGATTTTCTACACTTATTAATGAATATGTATGCATTACTAGTCATTGGCTCATTACTTGAGAGATATTTAAGATCAAGAAGTAAATTTTTAGCATCATACATTATTTGTGGTTTAATTGCTGGTTTCTCCCCCATAATACATCTACTTCTACTTCATGATTTAGTATTGAGCGTGGGTTCTAGTGGTGCTATTTTTGGTCTAGTAGGGATAGTTGCAGTCACACCTATTAGAAGAGCAATACTACATCCTATGAACATTATAGCATTAATATTCATAAACATTGTTGGATTAGTAGCGCATGTCGATGTTTTAGGACATGCATTAGGCTTTATAACGGGACTAATTCTTGGAGTAATAATTACCAGAGAGAGAAGGAGAAGAATCATTATCTACTATTATTAATGCAGATTATTCTTAACTCTTCTTAACCAATTTAGCTATAAAAAATCCTGGAGTATCTTGTATATGTGGATAAAATCTTGCAAGCATAAAAGACCATGAATAGTGTAGACCATGACTTTTAAACGGTATATCGACATACTCAACTTCAAAACCTATTCTTAAAGCATAATTAATGATATCCTCGTTCTCCATAGGAGTTAAAGTGCAAGTTGAGTACACCAGTACACCTCCTCTCCTTAGTAACTTGTAAGCAACGTTTATGAACTGTCTTTGATAATTTGAAGATGCTTTGACATGATTCATGCATTTCCTATCAAAAAGCTTAGGTCTAACACCTATGCTTGTACATGATGGATCAAGAAGTATCTTATCAACTTTACCCACAAGTTCGGGGTAATCAATATCTAAATATCTAGAATCTGCGATTTCAACTTCTACATGACTTATCATATCTAATCTACGTAATGTATCTAGTACTTGACGTATCTTTCTATCACTTCTATCAAAAGCATAAATTCTCGCTCTACCTCTACATAGCTGAACAATATGACTTAACTTACCGCCAGGCGCTGCACACATATCGATGATTAACTCATCTTCTTCAGGGTTAAGTACATGTGATGTCCATTGAGCAGGTAGTGATTGATCGTAAATAAAGCCATTAATGTATTCAGAAAGTTCTCTAATTTTAGGTGCCTTATAGACACTCTTAATTACTTTGACTGCAAGTCCCTTTCTACTCCTTAAAGAAGTACTTGATAAATCTTCCTCAGCAATACCATAAGCTATGATTTCACCATTAGGTGCCATTACGTTTACTTCATCACCTTTATGAATATTTTCACACTTTACAATTCCTGGAAAATACAAGTTAGCACCTACATATATACTTTCAGCTGCAAATTTATCAACAATAACTATCTTTCTAGCACTAGGTATCTTAAAAGGTCCTTCAATTCTAAACCAGATAGCTTCACTTAAATATTCATCAAAATGTGCATGTAGCTTTCTACTTCTTAATCTCTTAACAAGTTCTTCAGTACTTATTTTTAGAGTATTAACTCTAACATAGTATCGATGTGGTGGTCTTTTAATGTATTTAAACATTAATCTGAGTTCACTATCACTAAAATATTCAAGTAAGTACTTGTATAGCTTTAAATCAATTTCTAAACCTTCAACAATCTCTATAAATTTAGAAGACATCAAAATCAGTATCAAAATCTACATCTTCAACTTCCTCAACCTCGGTCTCCATTTCTTCTCCTTCAACATCATGTTCAGGTAGTGCTATACCATACATGCTAGATAGAAAGCTTAATAACATGAAGTCCTGTATGAAACCGAACATTATAAGTAATGGTAAGAAGTCTACTAGAGGAGTAAGTACTTCTGAAGCTTCCTCTCTCCTACCTAATCTGACAAGTTCACTTGCTTGTCTAAGCTTCTCTTCAACTTTACTTCTCAATCTATTAAGTTCTTCATAGCCATTGTAGGTCAACGTGTAGACTTCTTTCTTAACTATAAGACCTTTCTTAACCTTCTTGATAAGTTCTTGATTTTCAAGTTCTTTAAGCATATTTTCAACTTCTTTAGGATCTACATCTTCAAGTTCATCAATAATTTTATCAAGAGTATCATATCCTCTACGGATTAACTCTAAAATTATGAACTTTAAATACTCATTCATAATATTGATTATAAAGTTTAAACTTTAAATACTTTCTACGTTTCTAATTGAAATTTAAGTACTTGAATACTGAGATGAGGCATGTCGTGTCTCTTTACATTATGGTGCGGGGGGTGGGATTTGAACCCACGCAGGCCTACGCCAGCGGATCTTGAGTCCTTAGGGGTAGGGTTATTCCCTACAGCCCCCTTTGACCTGACTCGGGCACCCCCGCTATTTTGATTAGAATTATGTAAGTTGATTTATAAGTCTTTCATTACGTCTATTGAGGTAATATTTTATAAACGAAGATCATCTTACTGATACATGGTTAGAAAAGTAGTCATAACTATCATTACTATAGCGATCATTATAGGTGCAGCTGCATACGCGTACTATATGATGAATCTTCAACCTTCAATTCCAGAACTTAAGGATCTCGTTGAAATTGTGAAAGAGGGAATGTACGAGTTCGAGGGCGACTTAACGTTTCTCTTAAATGTTAGGTATGGTGGAAGTACTATCATAATTGTCAATGCCAACTCTTCAAATATCAGGTATGGCACTAAGTTTTCTAAAAAGGAAAACTATACCCTAATCTACGTACACATACCAACACTAAAGACTATACTAAACGTTGAAAGACATGATTTTGAGAAGTACAAGTATAAAATACTTATTGAACTTATCAATTCCACCATTCTTGAAGAAGTTGAAAATACAAGAGTAAAGATCTGTTTAGCTGATGAGATTAAAGCTAAGCCTTTAAGTGAAGAAGTTGAAGAACTGGAAATTAAGTTCAACATACCAGACTTCTGTAATGTTACTAGTTTTGAAAAGTATTTTAGAATTGAGAATTATGGAGAAATTGTCAAGACCTATCAAAAGCTATATCTAGATATTGGTAAGAAAATCGCTAAAGTCTTTATATACGATAGGACGTTGAGTATTAATGGTTACATAAGTTACTGCTATAAATATGATAGTGTTGTAAACTTAACGAAGGTAATTTTAGAGAATAAAGACTACATTGTTGATGTAATTTACAACTACACAAACATCTTTATGAAGTATTATCAATACAGAACAACATATGTTGTACCTAGAGTTGAAAGAAGCGATATTGAGAAAAGTATCGATGAACTCATAAGTAAGTTACGTCAGAACCCTGATCTTGAATTATGGAATTTATATACATACGTATGCATAGAACCTGAACAAAAAGTCATAACTAAACTTGACATCAAGTTTAGTAATGTCAATAAGACTAGATTCACTATAAACTTCTCATTAACCTTTAACGTTCATAAATTAAGATTAAATTATATTGATGAGGATCTCATAAGTAAGTATGGTAACTTGCCTTTAAGAAATTTTGAAGAAATTATACAGCCTTTCATATCCACATACACTATACCCACTTCTAAAGATTGAAGATAATTATCTTTCATATCTTAATTACTTGATTATCAAAACATGATCTATATCCTAAATGACAAGCAAAACCTATCTGTTTAACTTTAAGAAGTACAGCATCTCTATCACAGTCAATTCTAAACTCAACAACATATTGATAGTTACCAGAAGTTTCGCCTTTAAGCCATAGTTTTCTTCTACTTGTAGACCAGTAATGTGCAAGTCCAGTAGTTAACGTCTTAATAACTGCTTCTCTATTCATAAATGCTACCATAAGTACTTGACTTGTCTCAACATCTTGAACAACGGCAATTACGGTATTATCTCTATGTCTATAATTTAACGTATTGGCAATTTTTTCAGCTTCTTCTAAAGTTAAAACCATATTCGAACTCTCCTCGATATACTTATAAGTATTGTCTATGTCAGTGTAGTAATGAACTTAAAAGAGATAGTTAGTAACATTATTACTAAACTCGAAGAACTTGATAAGGTTAGAGATGAATTAATAAAAGCTTCTAGAGATGTGATTAAACTCTCAAAAGAAGTTATTAATAACGTCTTAAAAGGCAATATTGGGAAAGCTCATGAATACTTGTTAAGACTTAAAGAAGTTACTCATTTAATTATCTCGAAAGCTAAGAATTATCCTGAACTATACTTTAGTGGTTTCTTGACAGGAATACTTACTGAGTATGTGGAGGCTATAGTTCTTTATGAAATAGTTACTAGAAGTAGATATCCAACACCTCAGGAGTTGAATGTTCCTGAAGTACCTTATCTACTAGGTCTTGGTGATGTTGTTGGTGAACTTAGAAGACTTGTACTAGATTCTTTGAGAAGTAATGATTATTCAAAAGCTGAAAAGTACTTTGAATTTATGGAGGAGATTTATGAAAACTTATCAACAATAGTACTACCTGATGCTATAGTTCCTGGACTTAGACCTAAAATTGATAATGCTAGAAGATTGCTAGAGTATGCTAGGAACGATCTCTTTCTAGCACAGTTAAGATTTAAACTATCTGTAGATGTTGAAGATAAGTAATTAAATCTCTACCTCAAGATAAGAATAATGCATCACATACCTTCAAAAGTTCTTTACATAGATTTAAGTAGAAAGAAGTTCTGGATAGAAGATAGAAAAGATCTTTTCGATAAGTGGCTTGGTGGTATTGGTGTAGCTACACAGATATATAAAGAGGAAGTTGAGCCAAACATTGATCCTCTAAGTCCTGAAAATGTCATAATCTTCGCTATAGGTCCCTTTACTGGTGTCTATCCTTTAGGTTCTAAGACTATTGCTGTTTTTAAATCACCCCTTAACAATTACTTCGCAGAATCACATGCTGGTGGTCGTTCAGCGCTTGCTATAAGATTTGCAGGTTATGGAGCTATAGTCATTAAAGGTTCAAGCCCTAAACCAGTATATCTAGTAATTGATCATAGAGGTGTCAAGTTTGGTGATGCATCTACATTATGGGGTATGAAATCTACAGAAACTATTGGTAGAGTTCTTAGAGAAGCAACACCAGGTTCTGGATTTAGAACAATTATGAGAATTGGCCGTGCAGGTGAGAAGCTTGTACGTTATGCTAACGTCAATGTAGACACCTACAGACACTTTGGTAGAATGGGTCTTGGAGCTGTTTTTGGTAGTAAGAAATTGAAAGCAGTAGTTATAATAGGTACTTTAGGCTATAAATTACCTAAAGAGTATGTTGGAAAATATATGAGTGTTTACAAAGAAATCTACGATCTCGCTACGAAATCACCACTACTTAAGAAATATCATGATGTAGGTACACCATTAAACGTAATACCACTCAACGAACTTGGAGCACTACCTACTAAGAACTTTCAATCAGGAAAATTTAATGAAGCTATAGAAATTAGTGGTGAAAAGATTGCAGAAACTATGCTTGGTAGAAGAACCTCATGTCTAGGATGTCCAGTAGGTTGTATTCATCTTGCAGCACTTAGAGAACCTACAGGCGAACCATACTTCTACAAGACTGTCTTTGTATGTTATGACTATGAGTTAGTTTATGCTTTAGGTAGTAACTTATGCATAAATGATCGTGAGGGACTCATGAGACTTATAAGAATTGTTGAAGAGTATGGACTAGACGCTATAAGTACAGGTGTTGTTCTCTCATGGATAACTGAAGCCTTAGAGAGGGGTATAATTAATGAGAAAGAGACCCTCATCAGACTTGAGTGGGGAAATTACAGAACCTACATAGAGGCTGTGAAATACATTGTTGAACAACCAAATGAATTCTATAGATACGCTGCTATGGGTGTTGAAGAGTTAGCTAAAAGATACGGCGGTGAAGATTTTGCAGTAAGTATCAATAAAGTTGAACCTGCAGGTTACCATACAGGACCACATTACTGGTTTAGCTTAATTGTAGGTTCAAGACATAGTCATCTAGATGCTGGTGGATATTCATTCGATGAGAAAGTAGCTACAGGAAAACTTGAAAAACCAAGAAATGGTAAAGAACTTGCAGAAAGAGTTATTGAAGAAGAAGCATGGAGACAAATACTTAACAGTCTAGTTGTATGTCTCTTTGCTAGAGGTCTATATAAGCCTGAACTTGTAGTTAAAGCTCTAAACGCACTAGGTCTAAACTATAATGAGGAAGATCTGAAAAAACTTGGAGAAAAGATATGGCTTGAAAAGCATGTAGTAAAGTTTAAAGAAGGTTTTGATCCTGAGAAGGTGAAAATACCAAAAAGAATTCTTGAAACCTTAACACCACTTGGTAAAATCGATGAAAAAATCATTAAAGAGGCAGTAATTGAGTATAAGAGAATTATTCAAGAAAATTTAAGATAGAAAAGTCATTTATGCGAGCCATCATCATAATTCTCAGTACTCGAGATCTTAATCACTAATCAAATACTTCTTAAATTTGGTTATTTAAACTTACTCAACTGAGCATAGAAGATTATTGTTAAGCCATTAATACTGTAATGACATATTGGCATAGTTCTCGAAGTATTGTGAAATCATTATTTTAGTTAGAAGTTATCTATAAGATCTATACTTGTCCGAATAAGTATTTAAATTGTGAATATTTCTCACTATTAATGTTCTCTCCTGAAAGCTTTGTTAGAAGAGTTATTGAAGAGATTAGAAAATTATCTATTGATTGTATTGTTTCTGCTGTCAGTGGTGGTGTTGATTCAACAACAGCTGCAGTAATTACATATAGAGCAGTTGGTGATAGATTAAGACCATTCTTTATAGATACTGGCTTTATGAGAATGAATGAGCCAGAAAGTGTTGTTAATACTTTAAGAAAGTTCTTACCCAATATTGAGCTCATAGACGTTAAGGAAGAATTTTACAAGAAACTAACAGGCCATAATGATGCTGAAATTAAGAGAAAAATCTTTAGAGAAACTTTCTACAACGTTTTCTCAAGACTAGTTAAGGAATGTGGTTGTTCATGGATTCTTCAGGGAACAATAGCACCTGATTGGATAGAGACTCGTGGTGGAATTAAGACACAACATAATGTTCTTGAACAGATAGGTATAGATACTGAGAAAATTTTTGGATTTAAACTTCTAGAACCCTTAAAGTACCTATATAAAGATCAGGTTAGACAAGTAGCTAAATATTTAGGTCTACCAGAAAGCATTACCAATAGACAACCATTTCCAGGACCTGGACTTCTCGTTAGATGTGTTGGTGAGTTTTATCTTGAAAAACTTGAAGTTGTAAGAAAAGCAACCTACATTGTTGAGAAAGAACTTGAGGATCTAGGTCTCAGTCAATGGTTCGCTGCTGTTTGGGAAGTTGATAAGTGTATTGATGAAGATTTAACTTGTAAATTAAGAGAGAAGTATGGTAAAGATGTTAAGGTTGAAATTTTTACTAAAATTAAAGCTACAGGTGTTAAAGGCGACTCTAGAGTTTATGGACCTGTAGCGATTATTGAAGGTGAGTTTAGTGAAAATGAATTATACAGTACATATCTTGACATAACCACCCATAGAAGAGATATTGCACGTGTAGTATATAAAGTGAGTACTGAAAGGAATGGTAAGTATTTTGTAAGTATTAGAGCAGTACTTACAGCAGACTTCATGACAGCCGATGTGGCTAGAATAAATATAGAGAGATTGAGAAGAATTAGTGAAGAAATACTTAACAATATTCCCGAAGTTGCATGTGTTGGATATGATATAACTCCAAAACCACCAGCAACTATAGAGTATGAGTAGACTCGTCAATCATTATTACCTGTTCCCACGGATACTTTCTACTCCACTTAACATTTCTAACTTCTTCGAGTTTCTTAATCATCAATTTAACATCATCTCTACTTAATTTTTTGAAGAGTGGAGCTACATCTCTAACTTTCAATCCAGATTTAGGTCTCTCTCTATAGTTAAACCATCCAGCTTTCTCAATAGGCTCATCATTGCCCATCATGTACCATAGCTTGGACATAGTTTTAGGCATGACTGGGTATAGGCCTATAGCCAACATCTTGACCATATGTAATGCATTACATATTACTGAGCCAGCCTCATCAATGTTCTTTTTAATAAGCTCCCATGGTTTTCTATCATTAAGATATTTATTGCCAATTCTAGCAATCTCAATAATCTTATTAACAGCATCTTTAAGTTCTATCTTCTCATAATGATTGGTTGCTTCTTCAAAGATCTTCATACAACTTTCAATATACTCATCATCAATACTTTCAAACTTCTTCATCTCAGGTATTGTAGAGTTGAATCTTGACTTAATGAATGATAGGACTCTATGAATGAAGTTACCAATAGTATCATTCAGGATAGAGTTAACAATCTCGATAGCTTGCTCCCAAGTGAAAGAGGAATCTCTTGTCTCTGGTCTTATCATTATTAATATAAATCTCCAATAGTCAGGTTGCATAAGTATTAACGCTTCATCGATCCAAATACCTACTCTTTGACTTTTAGAGAACTTCTTGCCTTCATAAAGTAAATACTCTGTTGAAGCTACTGTGTATGGTAGAGTATAGGATTCTCCAGAGGCTAGTAATAGTGCTGGTAGTATTATTGCATGAAATGGTACGTTATCTTTACCTACAAAGAAGACGATTCTAGCATTATTATTAAGCCAATACTTCTTCCACTCATCCTCCATACCTCTCCTCTTAAAATACTCAATAGTTGCTGATATGTAGCCAAGAACAGCCTCGAACCATACATATATAGTCTTACCTTCAGCTTCAGGGAATGGCGCCTCAATACCCCACTTATTATCTCTAGTTAATGCTCTAGGCTTCAAACCTTCTCTAATCATTCCTAAACACATAGATTTTGCAGTCTCAGGAAGATTATCATTATTTTCTAAATACTTTCTTACATCATTTTCAAGTTTTTTCAGATCTAGATACCAATGTTTAGTGATTCTCCATTCAGGACTAGAGCCACAGATGACACATTTTGCATTGATTAGTTGTTCAGGATCTAAGAGTTTACCACAATTTTCACATTGATCACCTCTAGCTTTATCATAATTACAGTATGGGCATGTACCTATTATGAAGCGATCAGGTAGAAAGATCTTATCCTTAGGACAGTATGGTATTTTATCTTCCTTAATGAAGATGTATCCTCGTTCGTAAAGTTTTAGAAAGAACTTTCTAACAAATTCTTTATGAATTTCAGATTCTGTTCTAGTATAATTATCAAAACTTATCTCCCAAGCATCAAATAATCTTTTAATCACTTCATGCATCTTATCTGTAAGTTCTTTAGGTTTAATACCTAGCTGTAATGCTTCAACTTCTATGGGTGTTCCATGCTCATCACTACCACTTACGAATACTACATCATCACCTCTAAGTCTTAAATATCTTACAAAGACATCTGCAGAAAGTACAGAACCTACTAGATTTCCTAGATGCGGTATGAAGTGCACATATGGCCATGCTGAGCCTACAATCCATCTTCTCGCATTTCCAATAAGACCACCATCATATGAGAAGAATAGCATGCTTATAAATTTAGCTAGACTAGTCTTCCTTTCCACTCTTCAAGAATTCTCTTGAAGGTTTTCCAAGATTTACGAATAATGGGTAAATCTCTACCTTCACGTATATACTTAATTAAAAATTTGATAGTTTTAGGATCACTTGGATATCCTGAACCGAAATCACCATAAGTTCTTCTCAACTTTTCAATTTCTCTTTCTCTAACGATTTTCGCTAAGATACTTGCAAGTGAAACTACAACTACCTTCTCATCAGCCTTGTTCAATGCTTTAACATTAATATCCCACTTGGCTAAACTTCTAATCAACTTCTCAAATCTTTCAGTCTTGACATCTGGAGAGTCGAGAATAAACTTAGCATCTCCTAGGACTTCAATGCACTTATTGATTAACCTTGCCATGACTTCAGCTTCAAGAAGATTTAAAGCATTTCTATACACGTAATTGTCTATAACTTCAGGTTGAACAATTTCGTAACTTGAATATTTTATAAATTTTGAAGATTTTTGAAAAATACTTAATCTCTCCTGATGATTGAGTTTTTTAGAATCTTTAACACCAATTCTTTTTAAAAAATCTTCAACTTCAGATTCAATACATACTATAGCCACTACTAGTGGCCCAATGATGGGTCCTCTACCTGCTTCATCAATACCACATACAATTTTAATACTCTAGTTAAGATCTCTTCACCTCTTAAGCATTTCTTTTAACTGTTTAATTCTATTATCAACCTCTCTTAACTCATCTTCAAGATCTTTTAAGCATTCTTC
>Ga0190367_1001707_pt1 | contig 12317 bp, 15 predicted proteins | sample 4872181011_MG_FD_171838 | JGI IMG/M metagenome (GOLD analysis project Ga0190367, IMG submission 171838) | Hydrothermal vent microbial mat bacterial communities from Southern Trench, Guaymas Basin, Mexico - 4872-18-10-11_MG | ecosystem: Environmental > Aquatic > Marine > Hydrothermal vents >... | reverse complement strand
GAAAGAAATTCTACAAGCTCGTACTACGGGAAACTGTATTAAATATAGGCGACTAAGGATACACGGTGCCTGCTTTGCCGAGCTTCCATGAATTATTCTCCGTAGAGAAACCCTTGATAGCCACTATCCACCTCCTCCCCCTACCTGGGTCGCCGCTGTACGACGGAGATTTTGAACGCATAGTTGAGAGGGCTATAGACGACGCTGTGAAGGCGGAGAAAGCGGGGGTTGACGCCATCATAGTGGAGAACTTTGGCGATAAGCCCTTTAAACCCCGCGCTCCTAGACCAACCATAGCAGCCCTATCAGTAGTTGTCAGAGAGGTGAGCAGGGCCGTTTCGGTCCCCGTAGGAGTGAATGTTTTGAGGAGTGACGGAGAAGCCGCTATAGCTATAGCGCACGTCTCCGGGGGGAAGTTCATCAGGGTTAACGTCTATACGGAGGTGGTCGCAACTGACCAGGGGATTATTGAGCCGGAGGCTTGGAACGTATTAATGACCAGGAGACTCTTCAACGCGGACATAGCGGTGTTCGCCGACGTCATGGTTAAACATGGGAGATCCTTAACCTTTACTTCTCATAGCGATGCGGCTCGGGCAGCGGTCTTACGGGGGTTAGCGGATGCAATCATAGTAACAGGAAGGGAGACAGGTATCCCTCCCGAGCCAGACCTCATATCCGAAGTCAAACGCTCCGTAAATGTTCCAGTGATAGTTGGGAGCGGCGTAACTCCGGAGAATATCAGGTTATATAGCTCGGCTGACGGTTTTATAGTTGGGACTTACTTCCACGAAGATGGCGATATTTCTAAGCCCTTCAGCGAGGAGAGGATTAAACGCTTAATTAATGAGCTGTTCAGAGTAAGAACGAGGCCCTAAAGAGCCTAGTGCCTACTTTCCTGATAGATCTAACTAAGGGATATGGGTGCTGTAGAGCCGTTCTATTTGTTTTAGCTTGGCTTTATGGTACCCTGAAACATTAAGAAAAGTGTTTTCGATTGACATGTACCTATGTTGGGTTCGAAGTGCGGCATTATACCAAAGAATTTATATCACTCTTTTCTCTAAGTCTTTGGAGATATAGATGAGCATAAGTAGTAAAGCCATCTATAAGTTGTCTAAGAGAGAATGGGAACTTTTAAATGCCGTCGTTGGCGCATGGACAATAAGAGAAGCGGCCAGACGCGCCGGGATACCCTACACGACGGCTAGGAAGGTCATTATGGAGTGGAAGGAGAAAGGCGACATGGCCTTCCAAGTAGACTACCAGAAGATGAACCTAATGCCCCTCTATATCTTCACGGAGAGCAAACCTTCCCCCGAACCACCCCTAACATTCTCGATTAGAAGGGCTTACTGGAATAGGCCGCTGTACTTAATCCACGCCCTTGTACCAACAGTGTACGTAGATAAGTACTTGGAGGCTTTAGGGGAGGAGCCCATAACAGTGATCAAAGCCTACAGTTATAAGCGCTGGTTCCCAGGCAGCCTTGGGACGAAGTATAACGAGGAAGCCGGTATGGTAGAGTATGACGTCGAGGGCGCTATTATCACGGGCCTCTCCGAGAGACCTCCGCCTGAATGGGAGAGGTCTGATAAAGCCCCCGACAAGGTAGACCTAGCAGTCATACAGGGGAGAATGAAAGATATTTTCATGAGGCCGGGAGACGCCCTTGAACGTGCCAGGAAAATAGACCCCTCAATCCCGGACATCAGCAGGCAACTCCTCAGTTATCACGTAAACCGGCACGTATTGCCCCTCTGGAGGGGTAACGTAGTAAACTTCTATTATGAGTCTAAGGAGACACCGTTAACGGTGTACTTAATCAAGGGAGATAAGGCTCACTCAGCAGCAGCTGCGCTCGTGTCAATGCCAGGCTTCTTCGAGGCTGCGATCGATAAGAACAAGGCTCTAGTTATAGGTCAGCCGCCCTATAGGGAGACTACCGCGGTCTTCGAGATACTTGAGAAGTTCAAGGTTTCGCTTGAAGGTGGAGCTATAACGTTGCATCCGGAGAACCTTGTCGAGAAGCCGCCCTATTTATGGAAATACAGTGAGGAGGGTAAGTGGGTCTGGCCTAAATAGCGCCGACGCCCCTCTCTATCTTTCCTTTTCCCTTTTTTACCTAGCTAAGCGAGAGAAGGGGGATACTGCTATTCTGTGGTGTAAGACGTCATGTCGGGGTTAACGGCTACAATACGTATTATAGTACCTGCCATCTCTATTACGTGACAGGCCATGGCTTTAGAAGCCCAGAGGATTAGGGTGTCTGTAGCTAGGGTCGCTAAAAAGACTTTGCTGAGGAGATTACTAGAACTCTTAGCGAGTATCAGGTACATTATCGTGGGATTAGTAGTTTTCGCACTCTACATGATTTTACCTCATAAGCCAATTACGGTTAAGGTCGCTGGCACCCTAGGGTTAGTTTCCTTACCATCATATTACCCTTTGGCAGTGTATATCCTGACGCACGCAGTTATAGGCTTGGTCTACCTCAGCAAGACGACTAAAACTTACACTTGCAGCAAGCTCTCCCACATGCTCGTGTGGAACATACACGAACTCTTAATAATAGCCATATTCACTCTAGCGGCCTATATCAGCAATTCACCTAGGGAAGTTGATATCTTCACTCCATCTCTCTATGGGCTCGCCGACTACCTCTTAGTGCTATCTATAGCGTACGTCTCAATCTACATAATTGAGAGGCTGTATTTCCTCGGCAGGGTACTCCTAAGCCTTGAAGAACCTGGGCGCTTTCTAGTGTTCAAACAGGTAATCTTCATTCTCCTATCCCTAATCTGGGCGAGCCTGGCCGCCAGCGAGGCGACGGCTATACTAGTCAGCTTGCCCCTCATAGGACTGCTCGGCCTCGCCCTCGGTTTAATGTCTGGCGTTGTAATATCGCTACCTTCGAGGGATCGCATCCCCTTGGCAACCGTACTCTTTGTAATACTTAACGTGAACTTGCTTCTCTCCGCTCTCCAGTTATTCTCTTAAAAAGCTAAGCTTTTTAATAACGAGCAATAGCACAAAAACGGTGTTCCCATGGCTTATTGGGGTGGGATGAGGAGGAGAGGTTATGGCTGGCAGGGCAGTGGAGTTGAAATGCCATCTATCCCTCCCCCAGAACCCGGGGTCACCAGGGTAGTGATAGCGTCTGAGGGTAAGGGAGGGCTCAACGACGTAGTGGCCTACAGGTTTGCCAGGGCAGCATTTATGGTGGTTATAGACGTAAAGGACGGCCAGGTCGTAAATACTGCCGTCTATGAGAACCCCCTCTCAACGGCTGGTAGGGGGGCTGGTGCCGCCCTCTCTCAATGGTTGATCTCCATCGGAGCTAAGGTGGTTATAGGGCCTAGGTTCGGCCCCAACGTAGCCGCTATACTCGGCCAGGCTGGTATACGTATGGAGATGGTACCTCCAGGTATCAGGATAGCCGACGCCCTGCGTAGGCTAGGGATAACTAGATGACGGTTGAAGTAGTAGTGGCAAGCGGGAAGGGTGGGACTGGTAAGACGTTCGTATCCTCAAACCTCGCCGTTTACCTGGCTGAGAAGGGAGTCGAGGTAGTAGCCGTAGACGCAGACGTAGAGGCCCCAGATCTCCTCTTAGCTCTGGGAGGCTCGATCGGGCTCCTCTGGAAAGAGATATTCTACGGCTCGCAGGTACCCGTAATCAACCCTAGCAAATGTATGAAGTGTTGGAGCTGTGTCTCTGCCTGTAAGTTCAACGCCATTAATAAAGGCGAGGAAGGGCCTGTGATCGATTACGACGCTTGTGAGGGGTTAGGTGTATGTGCCCTGGTATGTCCTACTGGTGCGCTTACTCTGAAGCCCAGGAGGACGGGTGAGATATACGTCTCGGAGACTAGTTACGGGGTGAAGGTGGTAACTGGCGAGCTAGACCTAGGGGGTAGAAACAGCGGGCGGCTTGTCTACGAGTTGAAGAGGAGGGGTAAGGTACTGGGTGGAGACGTCGTCGTGGTGGACGCCGCGCCTGGTATAGGGTGCCCTGTCATATCTAGCATATCAGGTGCTGACCTCCTCGTAATCGTCGTAGAGCCTACCCCCCAGTCGTTGAAGGGTGCTAAAAGACTCGTAGAAGTAGCCGAGACCCTGAACGCTGAGTGGCTAGCCTTAGTAAACAAGTACGATATCAATAAGGAATACTCGGCCAAGGTTGTTGAGGCCTTTAACGGCAAGGTTGTGGGTATGCTCCCCTATGATGAAATCGCTGTTGAAGCCTATACCTCTATGACTCCCCTCCTAGTGTACTCGCCGGACTCATCTCTCTCCAAGTCCCTAAGAGAAGTTCTCTCAGCCATCTCCGACAAGGTAGGTGTGTAGCGTGGTAGTTATAGCTGTCACGGGTGGTAAGGGGGGTACCGGGAAGACGCTAGTAGCCGTAAACTTATCTGTGCTATTAGCGGAGAACGAAAAAACTCTTCTCGTAGACCTAGACGCGGATAACCCCTGTGTCCCCTCCCTTCTGAATGTCGAACTTTCTAAAATGGGAGAGGTGAGGTCGTTTAGGCCTGTGATAAACACCGATAAGTGCACGCTCTGCGGAGAATGCGCGAAGACGTGTCCAGCTCACGCCCTAATCCTCATACCCAACAAGTTATTGTTCATAGAGACTCTCTGCGAGGGGTGTGCGGCCTGCCTATACATATGTAAGGAGGGAGCTATATCCGAGGGGCTCAGGGTATCCGGGTGGTTGCTCAGGGGCGGTAGGGGGAAACTAGGGGTACTTGTAGCTGAGGCCCGGGTCGGGGAGAGGAAGACCGACGAGGTTGCAGAGGAAGCCCTGAGGAAGTCCGTGGAGCTGGCTGAGAATTACGACTGGGTAGTGCTAGACACCCCGGCCGGGACGGGCAGAATAATCAAGAGAGCTGTTGACTCGTCGGACGTCGTCCTTCTGGTGACAGAGCCTACTAAGTTAGGAGTCTACGACCTCAAGAAGACCTACAAGCTCGTTGAGGGTAAAACCGCCCTGGTGGTTGTGAGTAAATACGGGGTTAAAGGCGGCGCTTACGAGGAACTGAGAGAATTCCTACGCGAGAAAGCCCTAACCTCGGTATGCATACCTTACGACGTCAGAGTTGTCAAGTCCTCCGCAGAGGGGAGGCCCATAGTCGAGGCTTACCCGAAGTCCCCTCCCGCCAAAGCCCTTGGACGATTAGCCGACTTGGTGAGAAACCTCAGATAAACCTATGAATCTCATAACGCAATCTCGTAGCTGGGATGGCGGGGCTAGACAAAGAGAGGCTGAGACCTTTACCCCGAACCTTCTATGAGGACGACGTCTTAAGGGTAGCTCGGTCGTTGCTGGGCATGCTCCTAGTAAGGGAGCTAGGCTCCAAATTACTGGTCGGTAGGATAGTAGAGGTTGAAGCCTACCGGGGGAGCGACGACCCGGCCAGCCATGCCTATAGGGGCATGACTGAGAGGAACAAGGTGATGTGGGCCAAGCCTGGTACGGCTTACGTCTACCAAATATACGGTATTCACTATTGTCTAAACGTGGTAGCAGAGCCGGAGGGCATGCCAGCAGCTGTTCTCATAAGAGCCTTAGAGCCTGTGATGGGTATTAAGGTTATGAGGAAGAACAGAGGGATCAGTAACCTGAGGTTGTTGACCAGTGGACCCGCGCGCCTAACTAAGGCCATGAAGATAGATAAGAGCTTTAACTGGTGGGATTTAACGAGAGGAGAAGTGCTCTACATAGCGCAAGGAGAGCCAGTGCCGGGATCCTTAGTTTCAAGGTCTAAGAGGGTTGGGGTGAAAGATCCTAGACCGTGGCGCCTCTATGTAAAGGGTAGTCCCTACGTATCCAGGGTACGTCCTTAACCTTAGCCTCGATACCATTAATCCCTAGAACTTCCAGCCTCGGCAGCTCCTCAACCCATATAGACCTGAACATCTCGCGTACATCCTCGCCCATAAGCTCAGTATTACCTCCGAGTTCTCTCCTAAGTTTAGTCAGTAATTCGGCCACTGTCGGGTCGAAACGCCACGCGTGCTGCCCCCAATACTCCTCCCAGGACATCTTGGGCGAGTATATCCTGTAGTGCTCCCTGCGGGCTATGTATTCTACGAAGCCCTCGTCCTCGACTTCGAACTCTTCAGAGGCGTAAAGCTCGTACAGGCTCTTATATGGACAGTACTTACAGGAGACTCTCGGTATACCCGCCAGGTAATGCGGGTGTACGAGGTTTAACTTGCGAACAATGTGCGCGACATCGAGTATTGTCAGAGGGTAAACCACGTTCACCTTAGCTCCGTCTAGAAATGCCCTTCTTCTCAAGAAGTGTATAAGCCTCCTCAGCCTCTTGCCTGCCTCTATCACTCTGTCACCCTTAGCCTCGAAGTCCGCTTTCAACTCCTTTCTAGCCTTCCTCAAAGCCATTATCTTGAGGTAGGTACACCACCTCCTCCCCCTCCTGGGAAGCCCCTCCCTTGAAAGGTAGAACTCAACCCTCTTCCTGTCGGTCTCGACACACAGGAAATCTACGCCCAGCTTGGCCGCCGCCTCCTCGGCGAAACTCATACTTCCAGGGGGTTCTAAGTGCGGCATGTATATGTAGACCGCGTACAATCTAAAATCCACCTTCTCTCTTAGCTCCGAGAGTAGATAGAGAGTGGCTACGCTATCCTTCCCCCCGCTGAAGTTCACCATGACGGTCTTACCCCTCAGCTTCTCTCCCAAGGCTTCAGCTAGGGTGTCTACGTAGTCCTCGTAGTCCCCCATGGCGTAACCCGTCAAACTCATCCCAGGCTCGTAGAGCGCTCTGAGCAGCGCGTTATCCCCCTCAACTTCGACTCCCCGCTCGCCCAGCCACAGGTAGTACTTGAATGGCTCCCCCACCTCTATGAAGTCGAGTAAAGTCCTCACAGACCCCCTTACTCTGCCACCCTTTACCACAGGGTACCTCTCCATCATCTTAACTGTCAATTTATTTCAGGCAACGCTTTATATTACCGTTCCGTTTCACCTAGGGATATGAAGAGTAGAGATTTGGCCCTCGCCTCAGTTATGGGGGCACTGGCGGTAGCGATTTCACTGATGAGGCTACAGGTACCCTTCCCCTTACTATTCTACCTGAAATTCGACCTAGCCGAGGTGCCCTCCTTCATAACCTTCTACCTCGCAGGCCTCTACCCCTCAATACTTTGCGCCTTCCTACACTTCCTCGGCCTACTAGTTAGGGGGAGCAGCATCTTTGGCTCCTCGATGAAGTTCGCGGCGGTAGCCTCCAACCTCCTAGGGATTAGTTTGGTAAGGAAGGGTAGAGTAGCTGGGCTATTGGGCGGGTGCGCCTCAAGGGTGGCCGTTATGACGGTTATAAATTTCGTTACCTTCTCCTTCCTATTCCCAAACTACATGGACTTCTCGATAAAAGCCCTAGAGGCGGCTGGGATAAACGTCTCCTCCCGCACGGAGGGTTTCATAATAGTGCTGGCCCTAATAGCGGGCTTTAACACTATACACGCGTTCCTATCCTCGCTGGCTGGGCTAGCCATAGTCGAAACCATAAAGAGGAGACTACCGAGCCTTTAAGAGTCCGGGGTAGAAGTACCTCTTCCCCCCCTCCCTCTTAACCTCATCCCACTCGTAGAGTATACGGACAGCCTCGTTAGCCGTCTTAATGGCGTCCTCAACCCCAGCGTCAGCGACGAACTCTCCCGTAACCCTGTTAGCCAGGACAGCGCAGATCACACCAGCCCTAGCCCCGTAAATGTTGGACAGAGTCAGTATGGTCGCGGACTCCATCTCGAAGTTCAGCACTCCAGCCGCCCGTAAGTCGGGTATTAAGGTGTCCATCCAGCTCTGCCTGTAACCCTTGAAGCCCAGCCTCGCCTGCCCAGTGTAGAAGGAGTCCGTGGAGGCGGTTATACCGACGTGATACCTCACGCCCAGAGTCTCGGCAGCCTCTATCAGGGCCTGGACTACCTCGTAGCTAGCCACGGCTGGGTATTCAGGCCTAACGTACTGCTTAGTCGTACCCTCAAGCCTGACGGAGCCCGTAGTTATTATCAGGTCTCCAATCCCGATCTCCCTACGTATAGTCCCCGTAGTGCCCACCCTGATGAAAGTGTTAGCGCCGACCCTCAGTAACTCCTCCACAGCTATAGCCGCCGCTGGCCCCCCAATACCGGTAGAAGTAGCCGATATGGGAGCTCCCTTGTACCTGCCCGTGTGAGTGACGTACTCTCTGTGCCTAGCGACCTCCCTAGCCTCATCCCAATACCTAGATATCCTAGGGATCCTGTCGGGATCCCCGGGGAGGAGGACGTAAGGGGCTACATCACCCGGCTTACACCTGATGTGATACTGAAGTCCTTCCTCGGTCTCTGGCAAGTCTGCAGACTTAGCTCGAAAAGACAAAGCAATCCCCTTGCCTACAAGTAATATAGAAAAATTCGCGGAAGAGGGATATATCTTTTAAACCTCTAAGCTTTCCTTCTTATCTCCTCCACTATTTTCATGAACTTCTTAACCCTGTCGGGGTCTACAGGGTTCTGCGCAATACCCCCAACCTTGAAGTAGGTGCCGACTATCGCCCCGTCAGCGTACTTGAGGAAGTCCCTTATGTTACCAGGGTTACACCCGCTGCCAATGAGTACAGGCCTGTGAGGGACTAATCTCTTCACCTCCGCGACCGTCTCGACGCTGGGCGGAGCACCGGTCATCCTACCGGTAACTATTATCGCGTCGGCCATGTAGAACTCAGCCCACTCCACGTGCGTCCTGAGGTCTATCCCCGGGAACATCACGGCGTGCTTCTTTAACACGTCCGTGAATATCTTGACGTCCTCGGCGTAGAGGGCTTTCCTAGTCCTCAATAACTTAGCCGCACACCCGTGGTCGAATTCCCCTGTATCCCAAACCATAGCCCCCGTTAATAGGCATATCCTGATGAACTTAGCCCCTGAGGCCTTAGCTATGGCAAGCTCAGCCCTCCAACCGTTGTGTATGACGTTCACACCGACGGGTACATCCACGCTCTTAACAACCTCCCTAGCCACTACGGCTTGTGCCGCCAGTTCTTCAGGCGGTATGTCTTCACCCACGAAGTACGGTAAGTCCCACATGTTCTCCACGATTAACCCGTTAATCCCGCCCTCCACGAGCCTCTCGGCGTCCCTTAAGGCGAACTCCACTATCTCCTCTATGGGCTCGCCACGGTACGCGGGCGCCCCGGGGAGAGGGGGCAAGTGAACCATACCTATAATAGGCTTCCTAACCCCGAAAAACTCCTCTAGGGATGAGAGCCTCTTACTGTAGAACTCCCTAGCCCACTCAACCTCGAACTCCAAAACCACCACCCTTTAACAAGTCTTAGGTCTCCACTAGGGAGATAAGCCTTTTTGTACCCTCAGAGAGGCGCGAGAACCCAGCCTAAGAGGAGTTCTATAAATGTACGGAAAAAGACTATGGATTAGCGTTCTTAAGAAGCTCGACTAGCCTGACCTCGCCCCCACTCTCCAGGAACCTCACTAATTCGTCTAGCGTTGGAAGGTACCTGGCACCCCTACCGGTACACTTGTAGCCAGCCACGGTGTTCCCCAGGGTCAATGAGTCCTCTAGGGATAGCCCTAATAGACCCGCGAAGATAACCCCGGCGTTGAAGGCGTCGCCAGCCCCCGTGGTATCGATAGCGTTGATTTTGAACGCTGGTCTCTCCGCTCTCTCCCCATCCCTATAGGCAACTGAACCCTTACCGCCCATCTTAACGTAGACGGTTTCAGCCAGAACCCCCACGAGCTTCTCATAGTCCCCGGTACCCGAGAGGAACCGAGCCTCGTCCTCGTTAGTCAGGAGCACGTCCACGAAGCCTACTCTACGCTTAACCTCCTCAAGACCGAGCTTAGCCAGGGAGTAGCACATATCCACGACCACCTTAACACCCCCCTCTCTCGCCACCTCTATCGCCTTGATAGCCGCGCTCCTCTGGGTTTCCTCCAGCAACGCGTAGCCCGAGACGAACAACACCTCGGCCCTACCGACGGCCTCCTCGTCTATGTCATCCGGAGATAGGAGTCTGTTAGCCCCCCGATAGCTTAGCATAGTCCTCTCACCGCCAGGAGTGACCAGTATAACCACGAAGCCCGTCGAGTCCTCTCCACGCTTAGCCAGAAGACTAGTGTCTACGCCCTCCCTCCTAAAGTCCTCCGCTAGAGCCCAGCCCAGCGCGTCGTCCCCCACACACCCTATAATACCCGAGTCAACTCCTAACCTAGACAGAGCGACACAGGTGTTAGCGGCGGCGCCGCCTGGGGCGACCGTGGATTTAGACGCCAAAACCTCACCGCCGAGAGGCGGCAGGGAGTCGATGTAGAGCAGGATGTCCACGTTAACGTCCCCCAAACAGAGTACGCGGGCCATCTAGATCAGCCTCCCTAGGAACTCCCTCAGCTCGGCGGCGCTCTCCTTAAGCCTAGAAACGTCCACGTCAGTCATCGGGACTGAGAGCCCGGCCTCCCTAAACGCCTTCTCCAGCTCCTCCATGAACACCCCCATACCCCAAACCCTAACGCTACGCCCAGCCTTTGACGGGTCGCCACCAACCCAGCCCGTAGAGGTCTCGCGCACACCACACGAAGGACTACCCCTAATACCGACCACAGCCACGACCCTAACACCGTTCCCCTCGAATTCTAACGCCAAACTCACAGCCTCCTCCGCCAGCCTCCTACAATACTTCCTAAAACCAACACAGTCATACTGATCCTTAACCTGCCACCACCTCTTCAAACCCAGATAACCAGTCTCAGGACACGGAAGCTGAACAACTCCCAGCCCCAACCCATCCAAAACCCCCACCACCTCGCTAAGCATACCCCTCCTAACAGCAAGCCCGCGGACAACAGAGTTCTGATTCAAAACACAGTGAGACACGTACACAACCCGCAGTCCGCGAACATCCTCCAACCAAACCACCACATAAAAGAGACGAAACAGGAATTTAACAACTACCCTAAACACACAAGCGGAGAACTATTTAGCATCCAGAGACCAAAGCCATAACTCCGAGCAGCCTAAGCTCCCTCTCAGATTCTGGGAGGAGTGCTAATAAGGTCTTCAGTGGACAGGGTTTTTACGTATTTTGAGGCTTTCTTTTGAAGAGATATGTCATCTGTTACAAGTATTAGTTTCTTTCTGATGGCAATATATAGGTAGGATGCATCGTATATGGTTAGTTTTTCATTTATCGCTAGCTCAAGGACTTCTCTCTCGAATTTTTCTATAGAAATGGATTCTATTACCGCGAATATATCCGCTATTATATCTGCGAATTCTAATGCTTTCTCCTTATCTAACCTTCTGAGCAATGTGTGCTCTTTCCATATCGCGTTTAGGCATTCGTAAAGAGTTAAGTTTAGTGTAACTCCTTCAGCTAGCGGGGTAAGCACGCCCCTTTTGACTAAATTTACTATGGAACTAGCGTCAAAAAGATACATTTCACTACCTCTCCCTATCTTCTCGTATAATACTGGCTATTTCCTCGTCAGGGATGGGCGGTAATTCCTTGCTGAGCTTTTTAGCCCTTTCTTCGAGCTTTTTAAGCATAGCTATTTTAACTTCTCTCTTCAAAGCTTCCCTTATAATGGGTCCAGGCTTTATACCAAGTTGATCCATCATCTCTTTTAACTCCTTAGGTATCTTAGCAGATATAGTGACATACTTCATGGCTAGTAAATATGTTATCAGGTCTACCTTAAATCTATTACCCATTTAAGGGACTACATATATAAGGTATACCGCACTCAGATTACTATGGTATTCCCTTGTCCGCCAGTATCTTTACTGCTTCTAGAGCTGTCTTTATGGCTTTTCTCTCGGTCTCCATGTTTTTCTTGAGGGTTTCCTCGTCTCTAGGTACCTTTATGACGGCGCATACTGCTCCGGCCATGGCCCTCTTGAGGCTCGACACGACTAGTATTGCGGCTGTCTCCATCTCGGATAGTACTACCCCGGCTCTGACCCAGGCTTTCCACCTGTCCATCCATATCTCCCTCGCTGGCTGGTTCTCGGGTTCGACCTCGCAGTAGAAGGAGTCCTTGGTGTGGAAGACTCCTACGTGGTACTTGTAGCCCAGCTTCTCGGCCGCCTCAACTAGGGCTGAGACAACCCTATAGTCGGCTACGGCTGGGTACTCGACGGGTACGTACTGCCTAGTCGTTCCCTCATCCCTAACCGCCCCGGTCGCTATTCCAAGCTCCCAGGGCTTAACCTCCGGGTTGACGGCCCCGCTAGTCCCGACCCTTATGAAAACCCTTGCCCCGACTCTTATCAGCTCCTCGACGGCT
>Ga0190367_1001706_pt1 | contig 12318 bp, 14 predicted proteins | sample 4872181011_MG_FD_171838 | JGI IMG/M metagenome (GOLD analysis project Ga0190367, IMG submission 171838) | Hydrothermal vent microbial mat bacterial communities from Southern Trench, Guaymas Basin, Mexico - 4872-18-10-11_MG | ecosystem: Environmental > Aquatic > Marine > Hydrothermal vents >... | reverse complement strand
CCCAGTTATCAACTGATGGGAGATCTATGCCAGGTGTGTCATTTATCGTTTTGGGATAGAAGTTGTCTACGTAAGCTCTAACCTCCTCATTGACTAAGTTGCCCTGTGGATCATAGTAACACCACTTCTGGTAAAGGAAATCCATCTCCATCGAGACTACCGCAGTCCCCCCACGACCTGAATAAGTTGTCTTAGATCCCCCCTCTTCCTTACTCACGTAGTACCAGCCAGCGATATCCCAAGCTTCGGTAGATAGGAGTGCGTAGGCTATTGAGAAGCCAGCCTTATATCCTTGGATGTAGACGTAGTGGGCATTAGCCCAGCTCTTATCGTCGACCATTACTTTTAGGATGTTTACGCGCTTACGCTCTCCATAGGCATCAACTATTATTGCCTGTGAGGCTGGGCCTGTCCTGGGGCATGTAGCCTCGGCTCCCAGCATCTTTAATGGGCATGGCGCCCTACTTGCGAGCCTCCTCCCCCTCTCCCCAAGCTCTACTACTAGCGTGTGCATGCTGCCTAGCTTTAGCTTGCTCCACTCTATGTTGAAGGCCTTCATGACGGCATCTCCATCATCAGTTATGGCTGCCACTAGGAATGTGGGAGTTATCTCTCTATCACGAACCCCGCCCCACTCCTCAAACATTCCAGTTAAATCGAGTGTCACTTCTGCGAAGCCAGTCTCAGTCCTCAAACCCCTCAAAAACCTAAAGCCACCGGGGTAGGAGGCAAACACGTACACCATAGCCGGCGTAAGCCTACCCTCCCTGTACACCAGAATCCTAAACACCACGACCTTGGGCATTAGGGGAGCTAGGAGAAGCAAGCTGATAATCACGAAAATGACTATCAATACTATCCTTTTAATAAGCATGCTATTAATTTACTCAGCTCTGAGGGTGAAATAGTTAACGTTAACCGCTATTAAGGCTACCAGGCTAACATATTGAAGTCCATAGCAGAGAGCCGCATTTTGGGCCCTGTAATGCTCTACTCGCCTTTATTCGTTATTACCTTTCCTCTCTCCCCCCTTTCCTTAGGGGGGTAGGTGAGCTGCTAGTAGCCTCTAACCCTCCTTCCGGCCCTCCCTCAGAATCCTGTATCCCCGCTTTAGGAAGGTCTTCTTAGGCACTACGATCACTGTCCCATCCTCGTCCTCCATCTCTACTAGGAGCGCAGTTATCCTCTTAACCTTGCCTTTATAGTCCCCCACTTCCACCATCATGCCTACTCTCAGATCCCGCGGCTCATTGAAGAGCAGGATGGGGGCCTCATCCCTCAGCCCCACGCCCACTAGGAGAGCCAGGGCTAGGCCAACTCCAAGGGCTAGAGTCAGGAAGACCGCCTGGGCCACTGAGGATACTACGCGGGGGGCTATGTCAGCTATCTCGAACGTCATGAAGACCACAGCTAGATACATGAAGTACCTCAGCCCGACGACCATGAGGTCGGCTACCCTCTCAGGCAGGGCTCTCTCCTTAGCTAAACTCCCCACTAGGCTGGCTAGCCACTCAACAATGACTACGCCTATGAGAAATACTATGATAGAGCCCACTAACCTGGGTATGTACCCGGCAATCATGGCGCTGAGCTCCTGGACTACGGGTATCTGGAGTAGCGAGAGAGCCGCTAGCACTGTAATGGCGTATATCGACATCCTCACCAGGATTGATAGGATTCGTGAAAGGGGGTAGCCAGCAGCCGATAGCCTCCTGCCTACCTCGGATGCCTCGAACCCCTTGTCAAGCTTCAGCAGCCTCGCTGCTCCTACTACAGCCCTCCCCGTAAGCCTGCCGACCAGGTACCCCACTACGAGTATCACTATGGAGGAGAGTATGCTGGGCAGCAGGTTCGCCAGCGAGGAGATAAGCCCCTCTAGCACCTCAATGAAATTCGCTGGCATCCAGCCTTAGTGGTTGGAGGCCTATTAACGTCTTTCCACATAGCCTGCCAGTTAGAGGAGGTTTAACGCGGTTAGAGATGCTACGTAGATCATCGAGAGGAGTATCTGCATGATGGCTAGGGGCGCGCCCTTCTTGAGGAACTCGCCCATAGTCACGCGCATCCCCCTCCTCTCCAGGAATCTGACGCCTATCAGGACTGAGGGGGAGGCGAAGGTTGTCAAGTTCCCCCCCAGGTTGCTGCCTATAATCATGGCCCAGTAGAGTGGGAGTGCCCGTAAGCCGGTGGTCTCAGCCACGCCCTTAACTATGGGGTACAGCAGCAGCACCACCGGGATGTTGTCTATGAACGCCGATATGAGCGCGCACATCAAGAGGAGGAGGGGGGCGGCCAAGACTTCGGGCATCCCGAGGAGAGGGGCTATGGCTGAGCTCACGGCATCCAGCACGCCGCTCCTCTCCAGCCCCCCAACGAATACGAAGAAGCCCCCTACGAAGAATGGTATGCCCCAGTCAACGCTCCTGAATACCTCGTCGGGGTCTAGGCTACTTAAGAGGAACGTCGCAGTCACGAATATGAACGTGATGAGCGTTAAGTTGAGTCCTATTAAGTCGCTCATTGAGGCAGCTGTTAGGAACGCTGCGAAAATAGCTGTGGAGCGGTACAGGGCTGTACTGTTTACAACGTGAGCTCTCAGGGAGTCTCTCTTCCACGCCGCACCCCCCGCTTCACCAGATGTCATCACCCTAGTGGAGTAGAATAGAGCTAACGCAGTCAGCATTAATATCAGGGGGCCAGTCACTCTCAGGAAGTCGGCGAACCCCAGCCCCGTCTTAGTTGAGACTATCAGCGCGGGGACTGAGCTTAAGGGCAGCAGCAGGCCACCTACGTTGGTCTGGAGGCACTCAAGTATCACAAGCTCTTCTGCCTCCACGCCAGCCAGGGCTGCTAGTCTCAGAGTTATGTTTCCCATGACGAGCATCACTGTAACGTTGCTAGAGATTCCCGAGAAGAGGGTCGTTAATGCTATGAGCGCGTAGACTAGCGCCCTGGGCCTGGGGCCTATTAACCTGGCGAGGCTCATGCCTACAACGTCGAAAAGGCCTGACCTGCTGATGGACTCAAAGAGTATCAGTACGCCGGTGATGAACAGCACAGTATCCACATTCATCATCTCAATGATGTCAGCTGGCTTAAACAAGCCGTAGGATATCCCGAAGTATGCGCTGAGTACTGCCGCCAGTATAGCTACCACTGCTCTATGCTCTATCTCTGCCACTAGCAGCAGCACGATAACTACCAGTATGAGCGTGAAGGTAGTGAATGGGGTCACTTGTGCCCCCTCAGTAATCTATAAGAGGTCACTACTATATCAACTAGTAGCGGGATTCCAATGGCCGCCACCGCTAGCAGCATGAGCACCTCTAGGGGGCTCGAGCCCAGCCTCAGCTTTACAGCCTCGTGGAGCAGTACTAGGAATATCATGTATACGACTCCATGGATAAGCCTCTTAGGCAGTAGGGAAGCCCCACTATACTCCTCATCAAACTTCCTCTTGATTGAGATGTAAGCGTAGTAGCCTAAGCTGAAGGCTAGCGCCACCGATACTGTTAGCAACCAGTACGCCACGAGTTCTGAGCCAGACTCCACAGTGGGTAAGGAGGGGGGCAGGAGCTATATTTCTAGTGGCCAAGCACTGGTTCACAAGCTAATCTCCACAGCAACTGTGTCCATGGGGACGCTACAGCTAGCACACGTTGAGCGAAGGGCCTTAAAACGTTATTTAGGCCTAGGGAGAGTTATGAGGCGTGAGCGAGGTCGAGTGGGCTAAGCTAGCATACCCTGATGTGGAGTCTCTCGATAGGGAGAAAACGGTCGTCATCCTGCCTATAGGCTCCATGGAAGTCCATGGGCCTCACCTCCCCTTGGGCCAGGATACCCTAGTCGTTCACCGAGTAGCAGTGGAGGCTGCTAGGAAGTCGCCGCCCGCGCTCGTGCTCCCACCACTTTACTACGCGTATGTCCCTGAGAATAGGCACTTCCCAGGGACGATTTCCCTGAGCGGAGTTACCCTACTGAAGCTGCTGGAGGAGATATGCGATGAAGTTTATAGAAATGGATTTAAAAGGATATTAATACTGAATGGACATGGGGGCAATACCCGGTTACTCAGGCTCTTCGTGAGGGAGATGCAGGAGAGAGGTAAGCGATATCTACTGTATGTCTGGGCCGAGCCCTGGAGAGCCATCCACGGCCTCATAGAGAGATTGAGGGAGACTGAGACGATAGGTCACGCCGGGGAAATAGAGACGAGCTTCAGCCTGTACCTCTTCCCACAGCTGTGTAGGATGGATAGGGTGAAGAGACCGGCTAAATTGGGGCCTGTGTGGGTGGTTGAAGGTCTCGAGACAATGGCTGACTGGATATGCTTCGCGGTGGAGGGCTACTTAGGCGATCCTAGAGCTGCAAGTAGCGAGAAGGGGGAGAAGCTGTTTAATGCATGGGTAGAGAAGCTCGTGGAGGTAATCGAGAAAGTGAGGAGAGATGAGCTCTATGAGCGGGTACTCGATGAATTCTACTCGCGGGCGGGCTACTAGCCTCATAGCAGCAGTGGGCTCATCCCTATTTATCACTCTTTACAGTGCGCTGGGGGCGGAGGGGGTGACATCTAAGAAACCCGCAGCAGAGCTAGCTGAGCTCGTGAAGAGAGGCTATGAGCTGATAGTAGTGGAGAGGCATGAGGCTCTTCAGTTAGGCAATCTCAAGTACAGGCACCCTCTGCCTCTAATAGTCGACATGCCTGCTCTACGTGTAGGGATGAGTGCTAATGATTCATCTTAGCTAGCTCGACCATCTGGGGTCACTCTAGTGGCCTCTTTAGCTCGTAGGGCTTCCACCCGTGTTTAACTCTGAATTCGTTGATGAGCTCTATGGCCTTCAGCTTCTCCTCCTTAGGCATCTTCTTAGTCTTTAGGACTCCCATGAAGAGGGCGAAGGTCCTGGCATTGATCGTCCTGACTGGCACACCGTGCTCAAAGTCCTCCTCTAACTCCCTGAGAATCCCCCTCACCTCCTCAACACTGCTAAGCCCGGGCTTACCCACGTCCTTAACCTGTCTACCCAGGTATAGCCTCCCCTTTTCAACTACGATGAACTTCCCATCCTCAAATGTTATCCTGCCCTTAACTACTCTGTCGTAGAACTCCCAGGCATCAGCCGCGTCGGGAGCCCTCTCCCTAAGCCTCCTGAGTACCATGCGCCTAATCTCAGAGGTCCTCATCCCGTCTCTTACCTTAGATGCCACCTCACGCGCTATCTCCCGGGCAACTTCCTCAGAGGCTCCAGCGGATACGCAGCTCCTGTAAACCTTCTCCTCATCGAACTCCTCTAATCTGCCATCCATTTTCACTACTTTCGGCTTCACACCATCAGATTCTGAACTCTAGCATATATTTGTGGCCTCCGAGCCGCTTCACATATTAGACACTCAAGTGGAGCTAGCCTCGGCTGGGATCTTGAAGCGGGCTGAGCTAGCCAGGTTAATAGATTACGCGCTAGTGAAGCCCTCTCACACTTCGAGAGACATTGAGAGAGCCTGTGAGGAGGTAGCTAGGCACGGCATAGGCGTCCTTTGCGTCCTGCCGCCCTTCGTCGAGCTAGCTGCTAAGCGGCTGAAGGGCACGGGTAGCAGGGTGTGTGGAGTAGTCGCCTTCCCCTTCGGAGCCAGCCCCACCGAGGTTAAGGCTAGAGAGGCTGAGCTGGTAGTAGCCAGGGGGGCTGCAGAAGTGGATTTTGTCATGAACATCCCCCTATTCAAGTCCGGCAAGTATGAGTGCGTGGCTAGAGACTTGGAGGAGGTAGTGGAGGCCGCGAAGAGGGCGGGGGAGAGGGAGGGGAGAGAAGTGATAGTCAAGGTGATAATAGAGACTGGCTACTTGACGCCTGAGGAGATTATGGAAGCTAGCAAGCTAGTAGAGGAAGCTGGCGCCGATTACGTAAAGACGTGCACCGGGTTTGGCCCTCGAGGAGCCACGATCGAGGATGTACGGCTCATATTAAAGGCTGTCAAGAGGGCTAGGGTTAAGGCTGCTGGAGGGATATCAACGTATGAGAGAGCGTTAGAGTTCATAAGGGCTGGGGCATCTAGGATAGGCACTTCGCATGCACTCGAGATACTGGAGGGCGCTCCCTTATAGCCCGGGAAGCTGAACTGCAGTTACCGCTAGGTGTTTTACCCCTTTAACCTTTCCCAACTCCCTTATGAAGCTCTTAATCTTCTCAGCTTCTCCTTTTAGAGCTACAGCTTCAAAGCATAGGTCCTCTGAGACGTGGATGTGAAGAGTGGATACCACAACGTCTAGATACCTATGCCCCAATTCCCTCAGCTCCTCCGACGAGTGATGACCCTCATAGCAGTAGGATGCTATGCAGACAACCATCCCCCTCCAGTCCATCCTTAGCTCCTCTATGAGCCTTCTAATAGCCTCTGCTACTGCCTGGCTTCTGCTCTTGAAGCCCTGAGATACTAGCTTATCGAGCTCGGCTAGAAGACTCTGAGGCAGTGTCACACTAATTCTCACGCACTTATCCCCTCTCATGCTTATACGCGTATAAGCTCGCGGCGGGTGGAGAAAATTTTTACCTTCTGCACTGAAACATGCCAGCGGTATGGAGGCGTTCATAGTAAGCTTCAGGCGCGGAGCTAAGACTCAGGATGAGAGGTACATAATACTGGAGGTAGATGGCATCAGCAGCGATGGCGAGGCAGCACGCTTAATCGGCAGGAGAGTTGTGTGGAGGAGCCCTAACGGCAGTTTCGAGGTAAGGGGCAAGATAATTAGGGTGCATGGGAAGAGGGGGAGAGTGATAGCGCGCCTGAGGAAGCCGCTGCCGGGCCAGGCGCTGGGTACTAAGGTCCTCATCCTGTAGTACGTGCTCGCCTGCCCGCCCACCTAAGCTAGGCTTAAATAATTTCTCACGCTCATAACCTGAGTGCTGAATCCTCTGAATGTGGCTGATAAGCTAGTTGGCTGGTGATGTGGAAGCCCCGCGCCTGAGGTCCCACGCGACTCTAAGTTCCCTAAGCTTATTGGAGAAACAAGAGTCATTTTTTATAATGCTCTCACGGAATATACTTGAATGAGGGCGAGGGGGAGGGTAATAGAGATCGAGATCGATCACAGGCGCGTGACGTATGCCGACTTTGTGAAGCTCGTCAGCGAGCTGGGGGGGCGCGTATTGTTTAAGGATGGCTTCTGGCCATTCGCTAGGTACAGGGTGGCACTACCTAAGAGGCGTGTGAGGGAGCTTCTTAAGATCTTGGAGAGCGAGGAGGCTCTACGTAACGAAGGCGTAGCTCGGACAGGCGGTTCATGACTGCTTTCACATAGGAGTCTATCTCCGACGGCTTAACCCCCCTCCTCGCCGCCTCTCTCTTAACAATCCTCTCCACTATAGCGTATCTCTTAAACCTCTCATTCAAGCGCTTCCAGGGTATACCTGCTAGCGCATCAGCTATCCTCTTATCGAATGGCAGGTAGCCCTTGAGCATTAATAGCGCTATTATGGGGTAGCCCACGTATCCCCTGTACTTGGTGCCGTTATCATCACTGTAGGCAACCCTCTTCTCGGGGTCCACATACACTAAGTACTGCCTCTCCCCAGTTGAGGACGTTACTACAGCCATGTTAGGCTCCACTTCCCTAATCCTGCCATCAGCTATTGATCCGAGGGCCTCCAGTACCTTTATGCGGGGAGGCCGTGCTAGTAGATCGCCGGGGGATGGCACGAGATTAAGTATTGTCCTCTAACCCTATATCGATTTCCATGAAATCTTTCACTGCGATGAGCTCCGCTTGGGAGGAAGTTGCCACATTTCCTTAGGCAAGTGCTCTGACAGCTAGCGGATACATGCCAAGCCTTAACTAGCTCACACCTTTGAAGTAAAGCCTTAAGCGGGTTGAGTGTTGAGAATAGAGGGCAGGCTACGCATGAGAGATGGTGATGAGAGGTTAGGTGCGCCGAGCTTGTGAGGAACACGGCAAAAGCTGACGGCTGCTTAATCTCCCACCCGATAGACCTTCAGCGCTACGTCGCTCTCGACTTTCCTTATCTTGATGACTAATGAGCCATTTACGGCCTTAGCTTCCTGCTTCTCCACGATCACTCCCCTGTAGGTATCCCAGATCTCGACTAGGTAATTCCCGTCCTCGAGCTCGTGGAGAACTATCTCCAGATCCTTCACGGGCTCTACACTCACGTTATTGATCATGTTCCACCAGGTGTGATCGCGATTCTGCACCCACGCTAGCACGAGCGTCCCATTAGTAAGCCCTATGATCCTCGCTCTCGCCTGTTTAGCGATTACGCCCTCAAACCTGATGTAGTCCCACGTGAACCAATCATTGCCTACGTTATCCACCCTTATCTCGTGAGTGCCAGGGGGCACTTCAACCCACACGTCCTCATCGTACTCTCCTGTGTATCCATCATTTCTCCCATCTCTATCCGGCAGGTCAAGTCTCCTCATGAGCACGCCATCGACGTATAGGGCCAGTGTAGCTCCTCCCCTGGCCACTGAGTTCACGTGGATCACTACTCTCCCGCCGTGTGGGAAAGTCGCCCTAAAGGTTGGATTATTCCTAAGCTCTGGATGGGCCTTGCCCTGTATGAAGGCGCTAAGCTGCGAGAGATCACCCTCTACAGAGCCATTCAGGCATATGGTGAAGTAGCTCTCGGAGGGTCTAGCCCAGCCGATAGATGGGTAGAGAGTTAAGTCGGCGAGGTCCTCTCTACTCAGGTCCTCTGGGATCACTACCTTAGCCCTCAGGTAGCTGAGATTGGACTCGGCTGGATGCAAGCCCTTCAGGTAGTTGGCGATTGCCCTGAAGTGGTAGTAGAGGTCGTAAGGTTGTATGTAGTTATCCCACCACCACGACATTGCAGTAGCTGGCGATCCAGCCATAACCGCGCTCCACAGGCCGTTGTGTAGCCCTACTCCTTCACGATCCTCGTAGTAATACGGTTCTCCCCACCATCTCCAGTCGACACCGAACTCCGTCACGATCACGGGTTTGCTGTAACGCTTCCACTTATCCACGATTAGCTTACAGATGCTGCCAGCCACGTCTCTAAAGCCCTGTGGACCGTACCTATGGACTGTTACGATGTCTATCTCCCTGAGTGCCCACACCTCCGGGTCGAGATCTGGGTTAGCGAAGCTGGTAGTCACCAGGTGGTTGTAGGGATCTATCTCCTTGATGTACTCAGCCATCTCCTTATGCCACTTAACCACTTGAGCCCTGGCCTCCCGGTACCCGTCAGTTAGATCCACCTCATTCCAGAGCTCCCATGCCAGGATGTGGGTTGAGTATCCCCATCGAGCCACTATGTACCTGAGCCTTCTCTTGAGTAGCTTTAAGGCCTCTTCACTAGTCCAGAAATCCTCCGGCCTGTCAAGGGGGCCGCCATTAGCTTTATTGTAGGGGTTCTCGCTCCACTGCTCCTCCCTCCTCAGCTGGCCATGATTCATGAAGCATAGTATGACGTAGATCCCCCTCTCCTCGGCTAGCTTTAACACGTAGTCTAGCTTCCAAGCCTCTGCTAGATCATAGCGGCCAGCCCCGCCTCTCCACTCTATCCCAAAGCACCAGGGCGCCATCCATATCCTAGTAAGGTTCTCGCCGCTCTCCTGCATCGCGGCGAACCACTCATCGTAGTCGAAGGTGCCTCGACTGGAAGCCCAGCACACATCGTGGCCCACAAAGAATGCTGAGAGCCCATTGTCGAACTCGAGGTATCTGTGGTCTTCATCGCTTACTCTAACGAATCCCGGATGGCTAGATGGCAGGACCCTGAACGTGTACGCGTCGGTCTTAGCCGTGTTGCCCCACCTATCCCTGACCTCCACGTAGAATGAATACTCCCCTACCTCGGTAGGCGTAAACCTGATCTTCCAGTACGGCTTGCCCACCGCCTCCAGTACCTCCCTAGAGCCCACAAGCCTGCGAGTGTACTCCTGATAGTAGAAGGCGGGTACCGCTATTACTCTCCCACTTGGCGAAGTTACGATGGCAGTTACATTGATTTCCTCGGGATTGAAGGGATTCTCGTACTCTGCTGTAACATTTAGGTCCGCCTCCAGGAGGGAGTAAAGGCGAACTTCCCTGGCGCTTATCCGCCACACGCTAATTGACGGCTTCATGTGCACTACCTCTTGTGGGCGGTGCATCAGGTAGGCTGCCACGGCTAAAAGTATGATTAGCAGAAGGGCTATGACTACGAGGCTTCTCTGGCCGGGCATCACATGCCACGTATGGAGTGAGAGCAGGTAAATACCTCTCTACACGTGCTCTCTGAAGGGCTTAGGCCATGCGGTTCTCCAGGCTAGACTTCCCTAGTGTAAGGCTTGCCGAGCGCGGCTGGCGCCCCTATCCTCTTCCTCACCGCCTCTCTGGAGATCACACATAACACGGCTATCGTGGCCAGGTAAGGTAAGGTGCTGAGAAGGGCTGGGGGAACGCCATAGGGCTGCAGGTGATACTGCAGGACTTCAACACCGCCGTAGAGGTAAGCACCCAGTAGAGCTCTCAGCGGATCCCACATCGAGAACACGGTCAGTGCCACTACTACCCATCCCCTGCCCGCTGTGAGACCCTCAGTCCACGCCGGGATGTAGGACAGCGATAAGTAGGCGCCAGCGACTCCTATCAGGGCTCCACCCAGCGCGAGGCAGGCGTACCTGACCCTGTACACATTGACACCCATGGCATCAGCCGCGGCCGGCGCCTCGCCGACAGCCCTCACAGCCATGCCCACCCTGGTCTTGTAGAGTATGAACCAGAGGAGGATAGTCAAAATGAGAGACGTGTAGACTAGGGGATCGTGGCTGAAGAGAAGGCGGCCCACGATGGGCGCGCGGCTGAGGATGGGAATCGGCACTGGGGGCAGGTGAGGGGCTGGGATGCCGACATACTCCTTGCCCATCAGGCTACTGATGCCCAGGCCAAACATGGTTAACGCCAAGCCTGAGACTACCTGGTTGGCTCGAAGTGTCACCACGAATACCCCGTAGACTAGGGCGAGCATCATGCTCGCTAAGGCTGCAGCCAGAACTCCCAGGGCAGGGTTGCCCGTGTTCACCGCGACTACGAATCCCGTGACTGCGCCAACTATCATTAGGCCTTCAGCTCCCAGGTTCAGCACTCCTGATCTCTCGATGTAGATGCCCCCCAGCGTGCCGAGCAGGAGGGGTGTGCTGGCCTTGATGACGCTGCGCCCCACCGCTAGCCAGAGCTCCATCGAGCTCACCTCTCGATCACGAGCCTGTACTTAGCCGCTATCTCCATCCCCACCACCGCCAGCAGGATTGATCCGTTGAAGACTTGCACCATAGCCGCCGGGAGGCCGACCGTCACCTGCAACATGTCGCCCCCCACTAGGAGCACGCTGTAGAGGAGTGCTGCTATGGTGACGCTAATGGGGTTCAAACCCCCGAGCCAGGCTACGACTATTGCTGTATACCCGTAGCCGGGCGAGATCCTAGGCCTAAGCCTGCCCTGAATCCCGGCGACCTCGCCCACGCCAGCCAGCCCGGCTAACCCCCCACTTATCAGCATAGACGCCAGCACGACCAGCCATATCCTGACGCCAGCGTACCTAGCAGCGTCAACGTTATCCCCCACCACTCTTATCTCGTACCCGAGGACCGTCAGCCTCTCCACGACGTACACGATAACCGCAGAGCAGGCAGCTAGGAGGAGAGTGGCGTAGTGGATCCTGGTGCCCGGGACCGTGGGGAGCCGAGCGTAAGGGGGGAATGGCGCTGTCTGGGGGAAGCCCCACTCTCGAGGGCCTCTCCAAGGGCCGTAGACCAGGTATTCAAGGAGCTTCTCAGCCACAAGGTTGAGCATGAAGGTTGTTAGAACCTCGTTTACGCTCAGTGTTACCTTCAACACCGCCGGTATCAGGGCCCATAGGGCTCCAGCTGCGAAGCCAGCTGCGTACATGAGGGGGATCGCCAGGGAGGCAGGCGGCCTGGGGGCGAATAGCGCAACCCAGGTGGCTGCTAGAGCCCCCATCAGTAACTGGCCTTCAGCACCTATATTCCACACACCAGCCCTGTACGCGAGAGCTAGGCCGTATGCGCATAGCGCTAATGGGATGAATTTGACGACTACCTCTGAGAGGCCGTAAAAGCTGAGTAGCGAGCCCCGGATTATCTCGGAGTACGCGTAGCCCGGGTCTACGCCATAAGCTAGGAGTATCAGCGCATCCACAGCTAGCGCTAGGAGCACCGCTGCAACTCTCGAAGCTAACACGGCCCATGGAGGTGCTACCAGCCTCCTCCTAACCTTAACCCGCATGCTCCACAACTTCACCATGGCGTGCCCCCACCCCCTCGCTGGCCATCAGAAC
>Ga0190367_1001705_pt1 | contig 12319 bp, 10 predicted proteins | sample 4872181011_MG_FD_171838 | JGI IMG/M metagenome (GOLD analysis project Ga0190367, IMG submission 171838) | Hydrothermal vent microbial mat bacterial communities from Southern Trench, Guaymas Basin, Mexico - 4872-18-10-11_MG | ecosystem: Environmental > Aquatic > Marine > Hydrothermal vents >... | reverse complement strand
GATGTCTTACGATTCCAACCTTATATCCTCTTGAAACCAACTCTTTTACCACAGCTCTACTTACTGTACTCTTACCAGCACCTGTTCTTACAGCAGTAACTGCAATAACAGGCTTTGATGCAGGTAACATGGTGTCTAGTGGTCCTAGTATTCTAAATGAAGCTCCAGCTCCTAGCGCCATTGAGAGTAGTCTACCAACATCCTCGTAGAGTAAGTCGCTATAAGCTAGTACTACTTCATCGACATGATACTCCTTTATGAGCCTAGGTAGGTCTTCTTCAGGGTAAATGGGTATTCCATCTGGATATAACCTTCCTGCAAGCTCAGGTGGATAACGCCGCCCCACTATGCCAGGTATTTGTGCAGCTGTAAATGCTACAACTTCATATTCTTCATTATCCCTAAAGAATACATTAAAGTTATGGAAGTCTCTTCCACCAGCACCCATAATTATAACCCTTTTGCGCTTAGCCATGATTAAACCCCATGTTGATGTCTTTAGTAGACCATATATTTAAATTTATATCATTATATTAGCTTAAAATCATAGATGTATATGTAGGAGGTAAACTAATGGCTTGATACATAATGAGGGTTGCTAGTAGTATTGAATGTCTCAGAGAACTAGGATATGATATCGAGGTCTTTGAGGAAGAAGAGTCAAAGCCTAAGGTAACTAAAATTAGGTTTAAGGATGTAATACCGGAGCTATCAAGATCTAGAAGGGGTATAGGAGAATATTATCTATATGAACATCAACTAAGAGCTTATAACGCGTTATTGGATGGAAAAAACGTGATATTAACTGCTAAGACTGGTTCGGGTAAAACTGAGGCATGGGCCCTTTACAGTCTTAAACATAAGGTTAAGACCTTAGCTATATACCCTACATTAGTTTTATCGGCTGACCAGATAAATAGGCTTGAAGACTATTATTCATGTCTAGGTCTTAAGGATAAGGTTATTAAGGTAGATAGTCCCAGCATTGACGAACTATATAGGAGATATAGTAGGTCACTCTACTCAATTATATCTAATGCATACTTAGTCATAACAAATCCCGCGTTTCTAATGGTTGATCTAAAGAGATATGCCATAAAAAGGTCATCCTATCTTATAGGTTTCTTAAGAAATGTAGAGCTAATAGTTATCGATGAACTCGACTTCTATGGTAGTCATGGAGCAAGCCTAATAATAACGTTAATTGAACTCATCAAGATGGTATCTAGAACTAATCCTCAAGTCGTTATACTTACAGCTACTCTAGGCAATCCAGATGACATAGCCAACTACTTAACCAAGATAAATAATAGGGGAACAACAATTATTGAAGGTAAGCCATTTAAGGTAAGGAATAAGACCATTATAGTTTATGGAAAGAACCTTAGGGATCTATGGAACTATGTTATGAGATACTATGATTATATTAGAGACAGAATACCAGAACTCGCAAGCTATATTGAGGACTACGAATTATTCAAAAACTACGTATACGAGATCATAGAAGCACTTAAAGCTCATGGCATTGAAGTTCCAAGACCATACATTGATGTTATAGAGGTACTTAAAGCTATCTTATCATTAAATGAGGATACACTTACAATAGTCTTCACAAATAGTATTAGGACTGCTGAAAAAATATATCGTGAATTAAGAAGTCGAGTAAATGAGCAATTAAGAGAGCTTATTGCTGTACACCATCATCTTATACCTAAGAATGAGAGAAGAATAATAGAGGAAAAGGCTAGACAAGGATTATTGAGGATAATAATATCAGTAAAAACCCTAATGCAGGGTATTGATATAGGTAATGTAACTAGGATAATTCATTTAGGTCTTCCTGAAAATGTTAGGGAGTTCCAGCAAAGAGAGGGAAGGAAAGGTAGGAGATCAGAAATACCATTTACAGAAACAATAATAATACCCTTCTCTTCTTGGGATAAGAAGCTACTTGAATACGGATATGACGTATTAATGAAATGGATAAATATGCCATTAGAGAAAGTCTATGTTAATCCTATGAACAAGTTTACATTATTATTTAAAGCCTTATGGAAGTTAAACCTGAGGTTAGAACTAGATAGAAATGAATTAAAGCTACTTGAGTCATTAAAACTTATTGAAAAAGAAACTACCCTCTTTGGAGAAAGATATAGATTGAATGAAAGAGGTAAGAGAGTATGGAATTACATGAATTTCTACGAATACGGGCCACCTTATGGAGTTAAGAGAGTATTAGTCAAGAACGGTAATGAGGTATATCTTGAGGACATTTCTAGAAGAGATTTTATTGAAAAACTTCAACCAGGATGCTTTGACTATGCAAGTGATGCTATAGTAGTATCAGTTACTAAGGGCTTAAGAATTAAGGAGATGAAAGTTGATGAAGCACTAAATACTAGTGAAGAACTACTTGAAGCTTACGAGGAGTATAGAAAGGTTAAATATCTTTGGAGTGAAAGACCAGACCTAATGTACGATATAAGTAGCGGTAAGGTTTCATCAAGAGTTCACGTATTTGTTGATCCTCCTACGAATGGTTTTGGATTAATGAGGGTCCTACCAATAAAGGTTACTTGGCGTATAGAATCATATACTCCTAGAGTCGTAAAAACATGGAAAGGATTTAGAGTACTAAGAGAGAGAAAAGACATAGAAGTACCTTTACCCCCCTATGGCTATTACGATGACTTTACTTATGGCTACTTATACGAGGTAGATCCCTACGAGGATCCTGATTTAATTAGGCTCGGTCTTGCAGGTCTTAAGGTTTACCTAAGGGTTAGTAAGTTTAGGATTTCACTAAATGAATTAGAATATAATGTTCTATCACTTAAACCGAGTAAAGCTATATTACTTTGGGAGCCTGAGGCAAGTGGAATACTTGAGCTTATCGATTGGGAGGAAGTATTAAGAGATGTTAAGAATTTTAGCTATGATGAAGTATATGAGGTCCTCTTATGGGCTGTTGATGAAGATGCTGCCCGCTTCATGATATTAAATGATATATCTTGGAATCAAGTGATAAGGCTAATAGAGAAGGTCTTAAAGTACATAATAGGTCTTAGAGAGATAAGAATAAGTGATATTGTAGTTAAAGTTCCTAGGCCGAGTAGGAAGCATAAAGTAGCTTCATTAAGTATTGAAGCGGTTAAACTTGGAGATACGAGAAGTATTGCAGGGGTATGTATTTTTGATGGAGAGGAGTATAACGTTAAGGTCATTGATTTAGGTGTAAGTAGTTCTAAACTAGCTGATGAGGTCTTAAATATAATTAAAAAGCCGTTAGACGAGGGATTTACATTACTTCACTTTGGTAGTAGGGAGCTATACCTGTTATCTCGGCAATCAGTGGTATTTGATATGGTTATTGATGGTTTAAGGAGATCCAATAGATTAATTGATGTAAGGGATTATGCAATAAAAATCCTAGGCAGTGATTATGCTTCACTTGATGTGTTTAGAAAAGTGCTTAGAGAAAGTGGATGGAGAATTAAGGATGTAGTTAAAAATCAACTCCTCATAACCTACAATAAAGCTAATATTAATAAGTTAATTGAGAGCTTGAGAGAATACGTTAAATCTACAGCGTATACCATATATTATGCCTATATGATATTAAGGAATATTGAGAAGTAATTCTAATTGAAAAATTATAGTTTTTAACCCTTTACAACCCAGATACCTAAGGTGAATCCGTTTGAAGCTCGTTATAATCGGTTATGGAACAGCTGGAATTACAAGCGCAAGTTATGCAAAACTATATTCACGTCAAACAGAAGTCGTAGTTCTTGAACGAAGACCTTACGCCATTTATCATCCATGCGCATTAATAGATGCTATTGCTGAGAGAGTAGAATTAGAGAAAACAGTTGAACCGCCGCCGCGAATGAGGGGTCTTCAAGTACTATTAAATAAGGAAGTTACAAGGATTGATCCTTCAGGTAAAGTCGTTGAATACATTGATAGATCTAGTGGGAGAGAAGAATCTATTCAATATGATAAGCTTATTATTGCAACCGGTAGTAAGCCGTTTGTCCCAAGGAGCCTTAAAGAAGCACTTGAAATAGATGGAGTATTTACACTTAAAGTTGTAGAGGATGCTGAAAAAATTAAGAAACACCTTGTAAATGCTAAAAGAATGGCAGTTATAGGTGCTGGCGCTATAGGAGTAGCTCTCTCAATAATGCTTTCATATCGCTTAAACAAACAAGTAACATTAATTGAAGCGCAAGATTCAATCTTACCAGGATACATGGATAAAGAGGTTAGCAATACGTTAAAGAAGGTGCTTGAATGTGAAGTTGGCGTAAAGGTGCTAACATCTAGTCCTGTAACAGAGATTTCACATGCAAGTGATGGCATAAAGGTTACTGCAGGTGAATGTACCTGTACTTATGATGTTGTAATATTGTCTATAGGTGTAAGAGCATCATCAGAACTAGCTAAGGAAGCAGGATTAGAGTTAAACCAGTATGGTAAGATTAAGGTTAATGAACGCATGGAGACGAGTAAGCCCGATGTATATGCTGCAGGAGATGTAGCTGAAGTAAAGAACATTATTACAGGTAAATCAGTGCCACTATACCTTGCATCAATAGCTTTTAGGCAAGGTAGAGTAGCAGGCATAAATGCTGTAGGTGGTAGTGAAAAATACATAGGTAGTATCGGCACATGGGTAGAGTCTACACCAATAATAAACTATGGAGGAACAGGCTTAACACTAAAACAAGCACTTGACGAAGGAATTAATGCTAAAGCAATAACGGTCACCGCATGGCATACGCCACCTTATATGCCTGAGGGAGAAAAAGTAACCATTAGATTAGTAGCAGATATAGATTCACATAGAATACTAGGATGTCAAGTTATAGGAAAGCCTGACATCACGAAATACTTAGACCTTACCTCATACATTATAATGAAGAACGGAACGCTACAAGACCTAATATCCATGGAGACAGCTTACATGCCGAGTCTCTCTGAAGTATATACGCCACTATATGTTGCCGCAGAAGCTTTATTAAGGAGGATTAAACGCTAAGACCTAGACCGTTAAGGTGAAGAAACCTTGAGCTTAGCAAAGATACGGTTTACACAAAAAATATTGAAGGAAAAATTCGGAGTAAAGGGAATTGTTGCAGGAAGATACCTTGAAGCAGGCTACCATGTAAGAATAGACTACGAAACAAGTAAAGGTAAAGTTGACGTATATGCAGTAAAAGAAAACAATAAGTACGCCATAAAGGTAATCGACAAGAACACGAATGTAGCAATAGATGAGGTAAACGAGATATACGAGAAAGCAAAGAGCATAAATGCAAAACCATTAATCATACTATATGGTTCAGGACCTAAAGTGCCCGAGGATGTCTTAAAGAAAGCACAGGAACTTGGAGTTAATTTTAGGAGAATGAGATAGATAATTAAAAAATATTTTTAAGGTAAATTTGGATTTTAGTTCACAAGTTTAGCCTACTGGGTAGTCGTCAGGTACCTTAGCTCTGAAGTACTTGCCTGTCTCTGGGCTCTTGAATAGACCGATCTTTACTCCTTTCCTGCCCTTTGGTGCTAGTACCCAGGCCTTTACTGGTGCTATTTCAATCTCTTTTCCAGTTGTGGGGTCCTTTACCTTAACAGGGGGCTTGCTCATATTGTTTCACCTGAATCTATATCGTATCCTCAAGAGTTATAAAACACTTCGCTTAAGTTGCTTAACTCAACTTATTATGCTTTTCAAAAACCCTTTAATTGTGAAGTTAAAGGTTTCCCTTAATACATGATTGAACGTGACGCTTTAATCCTAGAGATTGAGTGGTCTAAAAATTGATGTAATTACATCAATTTGCTAAGTAGCTGACTCCTAGTTACGCGTATTACTCCTAATCGGTATTACTTCATGTGCTGTTTTATTTAGCTAGCTCAATATTAGTGCTAGTATGGCCTTTTGTGCGTGAAGTCTATTTTCTGCTTGATCCCATACGACGCTCCATTTACCTTCAATAACTTCGTCAGTTACTTCTTCACCTCTCTTTGCTGGAAGACAATGCATAAATATCGCATCAGGTTTAGCATACTTCATAAGCTCAGCATTTACCTGGAATGGTTTTAGATCTTTTATTCTCTTTTCTCTCTCTGCTTCCTGGCCCATACTAACCCAAACATCAGTATAAACTACGTCTGCTCCCTTTATTGCATCGTAGGGGTCGTAGACTACTTCAATTAATGCACCTGTTCTTGCAGCATCTTCTTCAGCTAACTTCATTATTTGAGGTAATGGTTCATAACCTTTTGCTGTGCCAATGCTAATATTCATACCGGCTTTTGCGGCTGCTAGTAGTAAGCTGTGGAGAACGTTATCTCTTCCATCGCCTAGGAATGCTAGTTTTAGTCCCTTTAATCTGCCCTTTTTCTCTATTATGGTGTACATGTCGCTAATAGCTTGTACGGGGTGTTCTAGGTCACTTAAACCATTAATTACAGGTATGTCAGCGTATTTTGCAAGTTCTTCTAAGTCTTTATGTGAGTATACTCTAGCCATTATTCCATCAACATATCTACTCAATACTCTAGCAGTATCTGATATAGGCTCTCCTCTTCCAAGTTGAAGCTCCTTCCAGCCTAGGTACATAGCATAACCTCCAAGCTGCCACATAGCAACTTCAAAACTCACTCTCGTCCTTGTGCTCGGTTTTTGAAATATCATTGCAAGGACTTTTCCTTTAAGTATTGGTATAATTCGTTCACCACTATAGTATCTTAGCTTAAGCATATGGGTTACATCAAGTATTGCGTGAAACTCCTCTATACTTAGATCAGCTATTGAGAGAAGGTCCTTACCTCTAAGACTCCTAATGCTAGGAATGGTTGTCAAGATTTCACCAATTAGACTAGTATGAGTTCGTTAATATTTAAATCCTTAACAATAACGTAAATTAAGAATCATACATTACATTCCGTAATAAAGTTATCAATCACTTGAACACTAAGTTCGCTTCCCCTACATATTAGGATGTCGTTTATATACAATGCTACTTCTCCATTCCTTACAGTCAATTTAACGTTCTCTGTGCCAGCTAATTCTATTAATCTCCTTAACGGGAGCTTAGATAGCGCCTTTAATGCCTCATAGAGGGTCCTTCCTTGAACACCAGTAATTCTATAGAGGGAATTTTCCTTTAATATACGAGTAGGTCTAATGTAGATAACGTAGTCTTTCCCTTTACGGGCGATTCCTATGCCCTCAACCTCACCTATAATATTACATGTAAATACTTCACCTCTCTCACACTCCACTTGATCAGATACCCTTAACCCTACTACCAATATCTTAGCTAAAGAGCCCACAATACAATACATTTAATTCACCTCAAGGCTAGGATAGCTAAGTATATTTCCCATAAAAATAATATCTAAGTATGAACCCCTTTAACAATTACTATGGTGAACTAAGAGGTGATTGAGAAGCTAAAAGAGTTAATTAACATTATATCATACGTTGTTAGCGAAAGAAAGGGCATTAGACCGAAATATTCCTCATATCACGTTATCAAGGTATTAGAGTTACTAGGACTTAAACAACCTATTGGTAGAATTAAGTTAGCTGAAGAAGTAGGATTAAGTGAGACTAGCGTTAGGACTATGATTAGAAGGTTAAAAGATAAGAACGTAGTTGTAGTAGACCCAGTAGCTGGAGCTATTTTAAGCGATAAAGGACTAATGCTTTGGAATACATGGAGTCAGGCTATAAGGTATTGTAAAGACGTAAATGTAAGTCACCTAATAGGCGATAAGCCAATAGCATGCATTGTTATTAGTAAAGGAGAAAACGTCATTAATAAAATCGGTTTAATAAAAGTTAGAGATACCATAATTAGGCATGGCGCTGATGGAGCACTAATAGTATTAATTGATGATAAGGGGGCATACATTCCTTCACCTACAGGCGAAAAATACTATGATGAACAATTAACCCAGAACCTAAAGAGTACGTGTAGCTCAGGAGACGTAGTCCTCATATCTTGGTCTAAAACCTATAGGGATGCTGAAAAGTCTTTAATTGAAGCTCTAATTAGCTTACTTGAGGAATATTTATTTAAGTGATCTTCCATTAATTCTAGTAGGTTCAATATGGGGAGGAAGAGGATAGGATTTCTAGTTAACCCCATTGCTGGTATGGGGGGTAGCGTAGGGTTAAAGGGGACTGATGGTGATGCGTATTTTAAGGCTTTAGAGCTAGGAGCTAAGCCTGTTGCACCTTTAAGAGCTAGGAGATTTCTCAATGAAGTAGCTAGGTTAAGCTTGGATGTTAAGGCTAAGTTCATTATAGCTCCACACGTTATGGGTGAAGACTATGCTAAGGATGTCCTAAAGGACTATGAAGTCGTAGGATATGTACCATCTAGAACAACTAGTGCAAGAGATACTAAGAATGTAGTTAGGGAATTTATTGAATATGGTGTTGACTTAGTAGTTTTTGTTGGAGGCGATGGAACTGCTAGAGATGTAGTTGAAATTACTGGTTCCCAGAAACCAGTGCTAGGTGTTCCAAGTGGAGTTAAAGTGTATAGCTCTGTATTTGCAGTAAACCCTGAAGCTGCAGCAAAAATCGTAGAAGCCTACATTAATGGAACTTCAATTCTAGTTGAAGGTGAAGTACTGGATATAGATGAAGAAAGCTTTAGAAGAGATGAATTAAGAATTAAACTATATGGTTATGCTCTAGTACCAGCTTTAATGGAGTTTATTCAGCCTAGTAAAGAACCCTCTCCCCTCCTTGAGGATGAAATTGAAAATCAGAGAGCCATAGCTAGATATGTTATTGAAAACCTTGAACCAAATACACTATACATTTTAGGTCCAGGAACTACAGTAAAAGCAATTACAGATGAACTAGGCTTAGAGAAAACTATTCTAGGAGTTGACGTACTACTAAATGGAAAGATAATAGCTAAGGATGTTAGTGAAAAACAACTCTTAGAATTACTAGACAAGCATCCTAAAGCTAAGATTATAGTTACACCAATAGGTGGCCAGGGCTTTATCTTTGGTAGAGGTAATCAGCAAATATCACCAAATGTTATCAGGAGGGTAGGTAGAGAGAACATCATAGTAGTAGCTACTAGGAGAAAACTGTCAAAAATACGTACATTAAGAGTTGATACAGGAGATGTTAATGTAGATAAGCTCCTTAAGGGCTACATTAGAGTCATCGTTGACTATAATGAGGAAGTCGTTATGAAGGTAGCTTAATGAAATTACGGTAAAGGTTAAAAACCAAACCCTAGTACAAAACAATATGGTCTCTACCATGAAAGAAGCAAAGGAGAAAGCTCAACCAAGTAAGGAAGAACTAATAGACCTAATAATTAGTGGAGGACTATTAGAAGACTTCCTACAGTGGATTAGAAGTAAAGGCATTGAAATAGATGTAGGTATGAGTCTCAGAGACATAGACTATGAACTAATATATTGGTACGCAAAGGAGAAAAACCTAATAGTTGAAGGAGAAGAGCAATCAGAACTAAAAATACCCTATGAATTCGAAGAACATGAGCCGAGAGGAATAAGACCTAGAACACCACCACGAAGAGAAAGTAGGTGACACATGAAGGTTTCTTAACTTCTTCTTAATGAATCAAGCTTACTTATTGTAAGTTAATATACCTTGAAGTCTAGAAAAATAGTATGGGATGAGGAAGGGGCTTATCAGATACTAGAGATGACGAGTGGAGACCTCACCGACCATTAAACACCTCCAGCAAGTAATTCTCCAATAATCTTCTTAGCCTCATTAACAGGTATTTCCTCGTAACTTAACTTCTTTACCCTATCTATAAATACCTCCTTATCGTCAAGTACCTTGTAGATTTCAACACCATACTCTCCCTTAGCCCTATAAGCTTTACCCTTCTCAACTATAATTACATCTAATAGGTACTTATCATCTAATCTCTTTAATCTTAAGAACCCTAAGTTCTCTCCCTTCCCATCCTTTAAAGCGGATACAACAAGGCTAGGCTCCTTAGACAAGAATACTATATCAGCTATAGGGGGTACATAAGTAGGCTTTACCTCTTCTACCTTCTCTATCCTTTCCTCAACTTTTCTCCCAGCTACTATCTTACGAACAGCAGCACTCACCTTACCCTCATTCTCTCTCCTAAAAACCTCAATATTTAAGGAATTGTAATTCCACTTAACCTTATTATCAACAATATCATATTCTATCCTAACTCTAACTACATCACCCTTATCAATCCTTAACCTATCCACAAGTATTTCATATAGAATTCTATTCAACTCACCTGCTGCTCTTGCTACTTCTTGTGCTGTTATTTCACCTTTCCTGATATGGTCCTTAAGTTGTGCGAAAAGCGTACGTCTAATCTTATCAGCATAAGCACCAGCAATAACCAAACCACTACTCAACGTAGGCACACATACCACCTGAAATTAAATTCATATTCCATTAAATAACATTAATTACTTAATCATTAATAAAATTTACACCATAACATACCATTAAACCAGGACTGCTATATCCCACGATAAGTGTATTTTTTAATTCAACACTTATTTATTCCAAACCTTGTTATTAGAAACGGTGTATTAAACTGAGCACCAGTGAGATTGAGAAAATAGAAGATGAAGCAGATAGAATACTATTAGCAGCTAGGAAAAGAGCTGAGGAAATAATTAAGGAGGCACGTATAAAAGCAAAAGAAATACTATCTAAACCCATAGACTTAACGGAAGCAAAAAAGGAGGCAGAAAAAATAGTAGGAAAGGCAAGAGAGGAGGCGGAAAAAATAATTAAGAACAGCGAAGAAGAAGCAGAAAAAATAGTAAAATCCGCTAAAGAGAAAGTAGATGATATAGTTAACCTAGTAGTTAAAATCATAACCAAAACATAGCATATGAAGAGAATATCCCTAAAAGCTCTACGAGGAAACGCTAAGGGGTTAACAATGCTGAAAACACCTGAACCCATGTACTACACGAAGATAATATTCCCAGCAGATCAGCTAGAAAACGTGTTAACTACATTACATTCCCTTGGAGTACTTCATGTAAGTAAAGCTAGAGAGTTAAAACCCATAGAAGTAGAATACATTCAGCAAAGATTAGAGACAGTAGCTAGGAGTAGAGAACTATTAACCAAAATACTCAAGTACATTCAAGAACCAGTTTTAGTGAAAATTAAGGAAACTATTAGCGTTGAAGAACTTGAGGATGAAGCTCATAGGATAAGAAGTAAACTAGAAGAAATAATGGAGCAAATAAATGGGCTAAGCCTAAAAATCAATAGAATAGAAGAAACATTAAACAAGAAGAAGAACCTATACAAGTACATAAACGCAATGATAAAAATACTCGGAGATGTACCAATAAGCATCATCTATTGGGAAGGACACTTTCACATAAAACCAATCATAGGCTCTAAAGGGATAAGCAAAACACTAGAATCACGATTACCCATAGGAGCTAAGATAATCGACGTAATTCCATGTAATTCAGAAGAAATATACATAATCCTCTACCCAAGAGAACAAGTAGAGATAATAAAGGAATTGATAACTGAATTAAAGCTAAATGTACTAGACCTATCTCCATACAAAGACCTAAAACTAAGCAACTTATCACTTATGCTCAAGGAAGAAATAGAAAAACTACATACTGAATACATTAATTCACTCAACGAAATCAAGAATATCGTAAAAAACAACTTAGAGTTCATAGCATATAGCAAAATAATACTCGACAACTTATACGAGAAACTAAATGCACTATACATGGCAGCTAAAAGCAAATATGCATACATGATTACTGGATGGACGCCAGAATCAAGTAAACAAGAACTGCTCTATACATTCGAAACCAAGATCCCAAGAACCATAGTAATACTCGAAGAACCGGAGATAAAAGAACATAGCAGTAATGAGGAAGAGGAGGAAATTCCACCAACTAAACTAAATAACAAGGGTATTAGCAAGGCATTTGAAGTACTTACTAAGCTCTATGGAATACCAAGATATGGGGAATGGGATCCAACACCACTCATAGCTTATGTATTCCCCATATTCTTTGGCTTAATGCTCGGCGACGCCATATATGGTATAGCCCTACTCTTAATAACGATGTTTGTATTGGATAAATTCGTTGAAAACCCTGAGTCAGAAGGCTACGTATTATTCAAGAATATATTGAAAGCTTCAGCTATTGCAACAATTATTATTGGCATATTGAGCGGTACTTATCTAGGAGACCTAGTTAAGAGAATTACTGGATTCGATGTAGCAATTATACATGAGTTAAG
>Ga0190367_1001704_pt1 | contig 12324 bp, 13 predicted proteins | sample 4872181011_MG_FD_171838 | JGI IMG/M metagenome (GOLD analysis project Ga0190367, IMG submission 171838) | Hydrothermal vent microbial mat bacterial communities from Southern Trench, Guaymas Basin, Mexico - 4872-18-10-11_MG | ecosystem: Environmental > Aquatic > Marine > Hydrothermal vents >... | reverse complement strand
TAGATAGGAGGGTAGTTTTAGCAACTATATCAACAATTATGGATGACCCAAAGCTAAATATCTTCTTCCAGAACCTATTACCAGCAGGACCATTCCTAAGAAATGTTGCTGAATACCTAGGATATACATGTTTAACAATCATACCTAAGGAGGATAGACCTGGAATTCTCGCTGCAGTATCGGGAATAATAGCCCGCTATAATACTAATATTATCCAGGTTATTGCTGAAGATCCTCATTTATACCCCATACAGAAATTACATATTATAGTGGAGGGTGAATTACCTGGAGAGGCTATCAACGAGATTAAAAGGCTAAGTTTTATCCGTAGTATTCAAATAAGTTAATTAAAAAATTTTCACTTATCAATTAGGATTCCAATAATTAAAGTGGCACTATGTTACCAGAGGATACTAAAAGAAAGCTTACAGAAATCATAACTAGCGGTATAAAAAGTAATCATAGAAGACTAATTATATTGGAGAATGATGCTGTAAGATATTTACTTGATATTATGAAGTTATATAATGAACTTAGAAAAGACCAGTATTCAGTACTATTTTCTGGAAAGGAAGATAGAGAGGAAGCTAAGTGGATTACGCCATACGTTAATTTTATCAAAGAGCATGAAGACAAAATTAGGTGGGGATATGTTTCTCTTAAGAGCTTAGAGAGGGTAATGGGTACAACTTGGGATGTCTTGGTTGTAGATTTTATGAGGGATATACGTCCTAACGATTTAGGAAGGCTTATTGAGGTTGTAAAGGGTGGAGGCTTAATTATATTTCTAGCTCCAAAAAGAGAAATTTGGAAAAACCAGATTGTTAGGTTTCACTTAGATATGATTACTTCTCCCTATACAATTGAGGATTTAAAACCAATATTCCTAAAATACCTCGTGTCTACGATGGAAAGTTCACCAGGAATATGGTTTATATCTCCGGACGGGAAGATAAGTGGTATTCCAACTAGTGATATTAAGCCGCCAATAAGAGAGAAGGTAATTCCCGAGAATACGAAATTCCCGAGGTTAATCTATGAAATGGCATTAACACAAGATCAAATTGATGTCATTAGAGCTATTGAGGAGCGTGTTAAGGGTGGATATGTTGTAATAACTGCAAATAGGGGTAGAGGTAAATCTGTAGCTATAGGTCTTTCACTAGCAGGTCTTATATCATTAGGTGGAGAGCGTAAAATTATTTTAACAGCTCCTGAATTCGAGAATGTAAAAGAGCTAATCAACTTCTTTATTCTCTCTTTAACAAGGCTAAATATCAAGCCTAAGTATAGCAGGGATAAGCGGCATATCAGGGTTAATGAATGTGAAATTCAGTACCTATATCCTTATCAAGCTTGGAAAGCTGAGGCTGATGTTATAGTTGTTGATGAGGCTGCCGGAGTTCCCGTATATTTATTAGAGAGAATGCTAGGTAGATTTAAGCTCCATATATTCTCATCTACACTTCACGGTTATGAAGGTGCTGGAAGAGGTTTCCAAGTCAGATTTTTACCGCTTGTAAGAAGAGAAGCTAAAGGTCTGCTTAGCGAAGTTAGGATGGAGGAGCCAATTAGATACGCATCTAATGACCCAATTGAAAACTGGCTATACGATGCTTTACTACTCGATTCAGACCCAGTAGAACTCTCAAAAGAAGAAATTAAACTTTTTGATAAGAGAAAATTGAAATACATAGATATTGATCTTGAAGATTGGCTTTTAAATAGAAAGGATAAACTAAAGGAGTATATTGGTATCTATGTTTATGCACATTACAGAAACAGGCCAAATGATATAATGATTCTATGTGACGCTCCACACCATAGCGCTGCAGCTATATTATATGAGGGTAAAGTTGTAAATAGCCTACACTTATGTAGAGAGGGGATGATGACTAGAGAAGATATAGAGGCTACACTAGCTGGTGAACCACCATCTGGACACTTAATTCCAACAGTAATCCTACGTTACTATCCAACATATAGGAATGTATCAAACTATAGAGGCATTAGGATAGTTAGAATAGCTACACACCCAGACTTAATGAATAGAGGAATAGGATCAAGAGCACTAAAGTTCATAATTGATAGAGCTAAAGAGCTTGGTATGGATTGGGTTGGAGCAAGCTTTGGTGTAACAGAAGAACTCTTAAGTTTCTGGGGAAATAATAGCTTCTTTCCAGTACACATCTCTCCAAATAAAAACCCAGTTTCAGGTGAGTATAGCATTGTAGTAATTAGACCACTAACTAGAAGAGCAACAGACCTATTTAGACAAGTCAGGTTCGAGTTTAAAAGATATCTCTTAGATAGCTTAATTGATCCACACTTCACCTTAGATCCAAAAGTAGCATACAAACTGTTATCAATTGATCCATGGACAATAAATGCAAAACCAAAACTTACAAATACACAGAAGGCGAAGCTTAAGGAATACGTAATAGGAGCTGTAAATTATGCTGGAGCATATGACGCGATAATTCCAGTAGTGAAATGTCACTTTATGAGAAGTCCAAATAAAAGAGCAGATATACCAAGAAAATATGAGTATATGATGATCGCAAAAGCTCTACAAGCTAGATCATGGGATACAGTTGCTGAAATGGCAAATATGGAAAGAGAAGATGCAATGGAGAAATTCAGAGAAATAATCGGAAGATTACGACTACGCTATGTCAAAGAGTAATTACTTTCCTTACTACAATTTTAAAATTAGTCATTTTCTTTAGATCCCCTTAATTTCTAAGAAGTACTCCTAGGAAAATAGTAATTTTATATATAAAATTATATATAAAATTACTGGTGGGCTACTTGGGAAAAGTTATTATGGTATCTGATGAAGTTTATGAGAGATTGAAAAGAATGAAGAAACCTGGTGAATCTTTCTCTGACGTTATAAATAGATTACTGAGTTATAAACCTAAGTTAAGTGAAATTGCTGGTAGCGGTACTATCAGTTTAAGGGATTGGGAGAAAGTTAAGGAAATATTTAGAGAAAGAGATAAACTAGATGAAATTAGAAGAAAGTATCTACTAGGGTTGATCGAAAAATGAGGTATCTAGCAGATACAACATATTTAATTGATCTAGTAGCTGGTGAGGAAAGAGCTGTTAGGCTGGCTCGTGAGTTAGACGCTGTAGATGAGACTGTTGCTATTTCCGTTATTACAGTTGAAGAGTATTTACGGGGAATCTACTATCTCTATTGGGATAATAAATCTAAGTTAAAAAGAAAATTAATGGATGCAAAGAGAGATTTAAGTGCATTTGAAATTTTACCTATAACATATGATATCGCTGCTAAAGCCGCTGAGATAGAAGTAGACCTTATGAAGAAGGGAGAAGCTATAAGCTTAGCTGACTTAATTATAGCGGCTACAGCTATACACCACAATTTAATATTGATAACAAGGAATATCAAGCACTTTGAAAGAGTGAAAAATTTGAGAATACGGTCTTATTAAGTTATATACTACCACTGATAAACGTAAACACAGTATCTCTATGATTACCTGTCATGTGGTGCTTTAAGTGATAGAAATAGGTTTATTACTACAAATGGTTCTTTCGTTGTTTATAATTCTCGATCCACCTGGTATAATTCCAGTTGTAATTAGGTTGTTTGAAGGGTTAAATAGGAAAGAGCAGCTTAAAATTTCACTTTATGTAACAGTCTTTGTAGCTATATTACTGTTATTATTTACTATTCTAGGTGAGGCTATACTAAGGTATTTCGGAATAAGTTTTGCAGCATTAAAGATAGCTGGTGGTATTCTAATTGGTTTAGTTGGTTTTGAAATGACTAGAGCGGGAGAAAAGCCAAAGCATAGGAAAGAAGAATTGGTGGGATTCGAAGAAGCATTAAGTAATATGCTTGTTCCAGTAGGTTCTCCGCTTCTTGTAGGTCCAGGAGCGATTTCTCTCTCAATAATCAATGGTGCAGTTTATGGTTATCCAATAAGTATATTAGGAGCAATAATAGCAGCAATACTAGTATTTCCATTCATCTACTTCAGCACATTAATTGGAAAGATAATCGGTGAAAGAGGAGTAAGAATACTAACAAGAATACTTGGTTTCTTCATACTTGCTATAGGTATCCAATATATTCTCGACGGAGTAGTTATCTTTAAATCCTCAATTTAAATCGAGTACCCTTTTATATCTACCTTATTAAATATAACCTAAATTTCTATTTATTGACTGTTTATGTGGAGAAAGCTTAGGTTTAGGGACGAATACATTCCACTAATACTTACAGGGAGAAAGAGGTCAACGATCAGGCTTGAGAAGAAGTATGATGTTGGCGATACTGTCTATCTTGTATCACAAACTACAGGCAGAATTTTTGGAAAAGCAAAGATCACCAATATAATTGAAAAGAGGTTGGATGAGTTAAGTGATGAGGATGCATGGAGAGATGGTTTTAAGGATAAATATACGCTAATTGAAGCGTTAAAATCAATATATGGAAATCTGCCAGATGATACAAAGGTGTATATTATAGAGTTTAGGTTAAAGAAATAAGTTTTTGGTTAAAATTTCCTTTTAGCATTACCAAATAATTATGTAATGGAGATTTCTAGTGTTAATAATGGTAATCAGTATACTTCTTATTGGGGTGATTTTAACTTGTATAAAGTTCTATTAGTGGGATTAGGCGTTCTAGGTTTGTCTATATTGAGAGAGCTAGCTAAATTTGAGGATATCATGGTTTATGCTGGAGATATTGACGTGGAGAGATGTAAGGAAGCAGTTAACTTAATAATTAATGGAACAGTACTTTCCGGGTATAAGCCTCATATTGAGTTTATAAAAGTAGATTTAACTGACGTAGATTCTACTAAGAAATTGATTAAGAATGTATCGCCAGATGTAATATGTAATGCTACTACACTAATTTCATGGTGGTATCCACATATACTTCCAGATGAATTCGCTGTTAAAGTTGCTAGATGTGGGGTTGGACCGTGGACGCCTTGTCACTTAGCTTTAACATATAACCTAATGAGAGCTGTTAAAGAAAGTGGTGTTGATACTAGGGTTGTTAATACAAGCTATAATGATGTAGTTTCTCCAGCTTTAGCTAAAGTTGGATTAGCACCATATATTGGAGGAGGTAACCTTGATCTAATAGTTCCAATTATTAAGAGATATATAGCTGAAAGAGAGAATGCTTCAATTAAAGAAGTAAATGTCTATTTAATAGCGCACCATGGTTTCTTAACAGATCCAGATAAAGCACCATATATATTGAAAGTATATATAAGGGGTAAGGAGGTAAGTATCGGAGATAAAGAGTTTAGGGATTTAATACCTAGGCATTATAAGATTGAGAAGCGCTGGACAGGTCCTCCAGAACAATATCCAATTACATGTTCATTCGTTAAGAATCTACTTGCTGTATTAAGAGATTTAGATATCTTTACACATTCACCTGGTGCACTTGGATTACCAGGTGGATACCCAGTTAGGCTCAATAGAAGTAAAGTTGAACTTGCACTTCCCGCTGATGTATCTAAGGATGAAGCTATTAAAGTAAATGAGGGTGGAGCTAAGTGTGATGGAATCGAAGAAATTAAGAGCAATGGAAGTATAGTGTTAACAAAGGAAGCTAGTGAAATGTTGAAAGACGTGTTTGGTTTAGATTATAGGGTTTATAAGCTTGAAAATGCATATGAGGATGCTATGAATCTAAGGAAAGCCTATATAGATATTATGAAGAAATATGGGATTAAACCTCCCTATGTATACTAGGTGATAATTATGTCAAAACCTCCACATCCACTAAATACAGCATTTGAAGAAGAGTTAGAGAAGTATTGGGGAAGGAGATGGTGGGTTGACTCTGAATTTGGAAGATTACGTGCTGTCTTAGTGCATAGACCTGGAGATGAGTTAAAGTTAGTTGATGATCCGATTAAGTGGCTGTGGGATGGAATACCTAATCTTGAAAAAGCTGTTGAGGAGCATGATGAGCTTGTTAGAATTTTAGAGGAGGAGGGTGTTAAGGTATACTACCTAGATAAGAGAAGCGATAGACCAAAGCTGTACTTTATGAGAGACCCTGCGGTTATTGTTCGAGGGGGCGCGATTATTGGTAGAATGTCCTTAGAGATTAGGCGTGGTGAGGAGAGGTTAGTAGCTGAAAGGTTAATCGAAATTGGGGTTCCTATACTAAGGACAATACATGGATATGGCTGGTTTGAAGGTGGAAACCTAATGTTCCTAGATAAAAGTACAGTACTGATCGGTGAAGGTCTAAGGACAAATGAGGAAGGTATTGACCAAGTATCTACTGTACTTGAGGTTTTAGGGTATGAAGAAGTTATTACAGTACCTATTCCAGGATACCTAAACTACTTCCCAATGGGATACGTACATCTAGATGTAGGATTAAACTTTCCAGATCATGAAATTGCAGTTGTATATCCAGAAGCTATTCCATATAACTTAATCTGGGAACTTAAAAACAGAGGCTTTAAGCTTATAGAGGTTCCAAGAGAGGAAGCCCTAAAAATGGCTACAAACTTCTTAGCTGTTAGACCAGGAAGGGTAATTGCAGCAGCTGGAAATAATAAAACAAGACGTCTCCTAGAAAGCGAGGGCATCGACGTAATAGAGGTTAAGATAGATGAGTTAATGAAGGGTGGCGGAGGAGTTCGATGTATGACTATGCCGCTAGTAAGAGATGAAGTATAGAAATGAATATTCGAATAATAATAAGCATTTACTAGAATAATCTATTTTAGGTGTCTATAATGAGGTTCAATTTTAAGGGTAAGGATTTTCTAACTCTAATGGACTTCACCAGGGAGGAGATTGAATTTATAATTGACGTTGCTATGGAGTTGAAGAGGAAGGTCTTAAGTAAGGAGCCCCATGAGTACCTTAAGGGTAGAGTTATAGGATTACTGTTTGAGAAACCATCTACAAGAACAAGAGTTTCATTTATGGCTGGAATAGCACATCTGGGAGCAGTACCGATTCAGCTAACTCCTCAGGTTATGCAGTTAAGTAGAGGTGAACCGATTAAAGATACAGCTAGAGTACTAGATAGATACCTAGATGCGTTAGTCATTAGAACATTTGGACAGGAAATTGTAGAGGAATATGCAAAGTACATGAATATACCAGTTATAAACGCATTAACAGATCTAACACACCCATGTCAGGGATTAGCTGACTTAATGACTATTTGGGAGAAGAAAGGTAGAAGGAAAGATCTGAAGATCGCATACGTAGGTGATATTTGGAATGTATGTCATACATTAATGGTTATTTCCTCAGTATTTGGTTACAAGCTATATATAGCTAGACCTAAGGGTTATGATCCAAATCCAAGAATAATGAAGTTTGTAGAAGAAAATGCTCCAAAGTCAGGTGCCGAAATAGTATTAACTGAAGATTTAGAGGAAGCTTTCAAGGATGCAGATGTTGTGTATGCAAATACTTGGCATAGCATGGGAGGTCCTGAAATGGAGAAAGAAAGGAGATTAAGAGATTGGCAGGGATATCAAGCAAATGAGGAAAACACAAAGGTAGCTAAGGAGGACTTCATATTCATGCATTGCTTACCTGGGTATAGAGGCGAAGAAATGACGGATGCCATAATTGAAGGTCCACATAGTGTAGTATTTGATCAAGCAGAAAATAGAATGCATACAGAAAAAGCAGTATTAGCGCTCTTTGTACCATGAAAACAATTTTTATTTTTAATCCCTTCTTCCTATTAGCCTAGTAAATAAAATCTCCTTATACTTTTTACCATCGATATCATAAGCTACATATGCCTTAAAACCTTCTCTAAGCCAATCGGGAATATCCTGACGTAAATCTGCCATAGTCTCTCCAAATGTATAGATGCCGGAGACTTCTACATCAACATATAATTCTCTAAACTTTAAAACTTCTTTATCTAAAAGATATGCTATTGTTAATGGGTCATGTAAAGGTACACTTCCACGAAATCTCCTTAGCATGTTAAATATCAACTTTCCGATTCCACCATAATTCCTCATTTTTACCCTATCTTTAGCTGTTAACATCGCACTTGGTTTTTGAGTAACATCAAGTCCAATTAAATACTTTATAGCTGGTGTTGAAAAGTAGATTTTAGCAGCGATAGGATCTGTGTATACATTAAACTCAGCTCTACTAGTCATATCTCCAACTCCATACTTGGTTAAGCCATAAACTCCACACATGGAAACAAAATGCTTTATTCTTTCACTAAACTTTTTATCAAGTAGTATCGCTAAGGCAATATTTGTTAATGGACCTATAGTAACTACAATAAGATCTTTATATTCTTTGGAGGCTCTAAGTAAAAATTCAACTGCATGCTTATCACTAATCTTATAGTCTTTTGGCGCTTCTAATCCTACATCACCTAATCCATCGCTACCATGAACATCACTAGTATCTGTTAACTCACCATAAATTGGTCTATATGCCCCCTGATATACAGGAATATCAGTTATGCCTAGATACCTTAAGATTTTCAGCACATTCTCTGTAGCTCTATCTACAGGAACATTACCAGCTACAGTAGTAATTCCAACAACATTAATCTCAGGAGATTTTAATGCTAACATTAATGCTACAGCATCGTCAATACCAGGATCTGTATCGATAATGATATTAATAGTCATCAAAATACAGTTTATACCTAGTATTGTATAAAGAGTAATGTATAGCTCGTACCTATCTATATTGGAATGACTTATAGTATTGTAGCTAGATCTATAAATGGTGAAGTTTTAGGTGTGGGTGTTATTAGTGGATCCTATAATGTTGGTTCTAGAGTTCCATGGATAAAACGTGGTGTAGGGGCAGTAGCAACTCAAGCATATACAAATCCTGAACTCGCAAAGATAGTTCTCTATTATTTATCTAAGGGGTGGAGCGCTGTTGATGCTCTTGAAAAGGCGTTGATGAGAGATTCAGGTAGGCGATATAGACAGTTAGCTGTCATAACTCCTACTGGTGATAAAGCATATTATACAGGTAGAAATGTACCAAAACCATATGGAGAAGCATTAAGTAAAAACTGTATATGTATAGGTAACTTACTTTCATCAAAAGATGTAGTTAATGAGATGTTGAGAGCATATATAGAGTATGAAGATGACATCATCATGGCTATAGTTAATGCTTTAGAAGCAGGTCATAATGCTGGAGGAGACGCTAGAGGAGACTTAAGTGGAGCAATATTAATTGTGGGTAATGATCCAAGGTTAAAGAGGGTCGATAATGAGATCAGGCTATATGTTAAAGCGGATGCTAATCCAATACTCCTATTGAAAAATATGTTAACCAAGAAACTTGATATAAAAACTATATAACTTTATTCTCAATTAACCACTTAATAGTCCTACCTATAGCCTCACCTAAACCTACACGTGGTATATAACCAACCTCCTTAATCCACTTCTCCATATCTATTTTACTAGGAGCTAATAGTAAGTATCTGGTAGCTGGAATCCATTTTCCCACAAGTTTAAAAAGTGGTTTTGGCACTCTAATATTAATGCCATATTTTACAAGATTCTTCTTAATTTCAAATATTAATTCTCCAATTGTACATCTTTCTCCAAATATGTGGTATATGTCACTAACGTTTATATTAACAAGCTGGATTAGTGCTTCAGCTAAATCTCCAGAGTAAATAATATGAATTGGTAGCTCCTTATCTATTGGAATAACAATGATATGTCTCTTTATAAGTCTAGCTAAGAAAATTATATCAGGATTTCTAGTATACTCCCCAATGATCCACGGAGGCCTAACTATAGCATAACTAAAACCATATTCACGAGATTTTTCTATAATTAACCTCTCAGCATCCCACTTACTCTTTTCATAATCAGTTCTCGGTATACCAGTAGTATATTCATTAAAATCTTGTTTTAACGCGTCACCAAGCGCTAAAATACTACTAACAAAAATAAATCTATCAATTTTATCTCTAAGAATTTCAATTAAATTTTTAGTACCATAATAATTAACCTTATATACATCCGAGCCACTAAGCTTCGCTGCTAAGTGAATTACTACAGAATATTTCTTTTTATTGAGCACTTCCTTAAGACGATTCTTATCTCTTAAATCGGCATATATAACTCTATCTTGGGGAATAATTTCCATAGCCCAAGGCCTTTTCTTAAAACTACCTGGAGATATTAATGCTTCGAAATCAATACCAGAAGTAGTTAACCTCTTAACCACTTGACACCCAACTAATCCAGATGCTCCAGTAACTAATATCATTACTACAATTCCTAAATGAGGACAATAAATTTATCTTTACATGACCAAAAACCCTTAGAAAATGGAAACTTAAAAAGGGTTTTTGTTCCACTTCCTCAGTATTATCAGTAATACATGTAATATTTATATACAAGTTTGACAAATAATACTATAGTGACTTAGTATGAGTGAGGAAGAAAGAAGAAGTGAGGAGGAGAAAAGGCCAATTTCCATAAGAGGTGTCGATAGAAGATTATACGAGGAAATGGTGGTACTAGCGAGGGATCTCGGGAAAACTATTGGTGAATTATTAAACGATGCTATGGCTTTATTCTTAACCTTTAAAGAAGGTGCTAAGGAAATTAAGGGAGCCGTTGCTGAGGGATTAGAAAAGGTAAAGCCAGTAGTAATTAGTAATGTAGAGGAATTAGTGTTAAATGCTGATGACCTAAGAGAGGTTAAAGGCGTACTTTTAATTAGAAACGTAAAGAAACTCGAATTTGGTGATGATGTAACTCAAGCGCTCTTTGATGAAAAAGTTAAGAGAATCATAAAGGTTGATGAGCTTATAATTCCTAAAAGCTTATCAAAAATTAGGGTACTTGCCAAAAGTCTCTTTGTTAAGTTAGTAAAGATTAAAGAGTAAACAAATTTTTCCTTTTTACTTTCCTTTTTTATATATATGATATCATGAGTTATAGTTTTTCTGTTGTAAGTTGTGATGAGTGGGTTAATGAAATTTACCGAAGGAATCCTAATTTTCATAAAAGTTGTGAGGTGTATAGAAAATTTATACATGGTCTTTCAATTCTTAGAATTTTCTGGGCTGATGAAATACATAGGGAATATTTTATAACAGCTAGAACGGATAGAGAACATGTTGGATTTGCTAGATTGGTGAAGTTTAAAGATAGATATGGCCTTGGAAGCTTTAGATTTGATCTTCAAGATATTATGCTTTATTGTTATCAAAATATGTGTAAGAGTGTATTGAAAGAGTTAATTAATTTCTCAAATAAGTTAGTTGATAGTAATTCTACGCTCACAATTTCCGTATCTAATCATAGGATTGGTGACGTTTTAATAGAAATAGGGTATAAGCCGTATAGGAGAAGTGTAGTGATAGAGTGGGATACTAATTCTGTAATTCCAAAAAGTGGAAATGACGATGTAGAAGTATTTGTTAATCCCGATAAGTTTAGAAAATATGCTAGAATGGTTATGAGTAAGAGTTGGGGATATTATATAGCGCCAAACCTAAAATTTCAAGACGTTATTATTGCATTTCTAAATAGTGAACCGGTTGGATCTGCGTACCTCAATAAATTGACTGGTAATATAGATTTTGGTGTGCACGTTGTTAAATCTCTTTGGAGGAGACGAATCGGAGCTAGACTTCTACACGAATGCCTAAAGCTATGTAAGAGCTACGGCTTTAAATTCATGACTGTAGTTAGAGTAATAAATTTATATAAGGTTGGTGAAGCTGATAGAAGAGCATTAAGCTTTTATGTAAACTGTGGTGGAAAAGTAAGGTGTGAAGTTATTGGATATAAGAAGGGTATCGCTAAGAGGAGGGTAACTAATATTAAGGAATTTATCATATGACTCTTACATCCCTCTAGACGCTATTTCTATAGCTTGCTCTAACGTTATTTCTAATTGCTTTGGTATGCCATATGGCTTTATCCTCATAAATCCTCTTATCAATATGCCCTCAGCTTCTTCTCTCGAAAAGCCCTTTGACATAAGATAAATAATTTCATCTTCAGCTAACTTGCCAATTGATGCTTCATGAGTTAGCCTGGTATTTGGGGTATATGCTCTAAGTTCAGGTATAGTTTGAATATCAGCTTTATCTGATAATAGCATACCAGTACATTCAATATGACCCTTAGAATTTTCTCCATAGCCCCAAATTTTAGCTCTACTAGTTATTTTAGAGCTTCCTTTAGCAAGTAATCTCGATATAATTTCTCCTCTACTACCCTTTCCCTTTAAGAATACAGCATTTCCAATATCAATATTCTCATCTTTACTACCTACTAAGACACTAGTTTGACATGCAAAAGC
>Ga0190367_1001703_pt1 | contig 12347 bp, 22 predicted proteins | sample 4872181011_MG_FD_171838 | JGI IMG/M metagenome (GOLD analysis project Ga0190367, IMG submission 171838) | Hydrothermal vent microbial mat bacterial communities from Southern Trench, Guaymas Basin, Mexico - 4872-18-10-11_MG | ecosystem: Environmental > Aquatic > Marine > Hydrothermal vents >... | reverse complement strand
AGAAGAAAAGACTGAACTAGCAGAAGAGATAGAGTACTACGTTAGGAAGTATCTACAATTGTACAATCACGTAATAGTACAATACGGGTAAAGTTTATATATATCTCAATACTACATATCTACATGGCAGGGAGGAGGAAAATATACGGTAGTAGTTCTCTGCCAAGATATAGAGTAAAGATGTTTGACTACATTAGCAAGGGTGGAAGGATTCCAATGCAGTTAGCAATGGAAGCAATAGATGCAATGGGAGATGCATGGAGTGGTGGATTCTTCAGCTACAAGACTTTTAGAGATCTAGCAATTGCTAGAGCATTCGAGGATCATCCAGAAATACCACACATATACGGAGGTTTAGCTAAAGGTTTGTTAATGCACGTAATGAAGCTAGTGAGAGACAAGGGATATACGTATGACGAAGCTCTAGCAAGGACTTTGGAAGAACACAACTTTGCTGGTGGAGATCCAGTAGCTACATTGCTCGAAAGTGCTGTAAGACACTTGACCAAGCTAGAGAAAGAGAGAGGAGCTTCTGCACCTAAGGGCTAACGGAATAATTCCTCATTTTCCTATTTTTTTGATTAGGCGTATAGTGTTAGTACTAGTGTAGTAGACGTAGAAGTATTGACAGTAGTATTAGTGGTAATAGAATGAAGGATAAAAGACAACAATTGGCTATTTTGGAAAGAAAGAGAGGACAATTATACCAAGCATTGAGAGAGAATCTAGCAAAATTTGCAAAGATGGGAATAAAGGCTGAAGTGTTTATACCACAAGGAAAGGACAATGTAGCATTTCTACTTATAGACGAAAACACTATAGCTAGATACTTTCAGAGAAGGATTGCGAGATATTTAAGACAGATAGATAGGAACATTACGATTAAGGGGAAATTAGAGAGTGATGTACTAGTACTATCAGTTACTGCTAGCATTGTACCAAAGAGAGAAGAATTGGACAAAGTATCCAATAAGATTAAAGAAGAGTTAGGGAAAGATGGTATAAGAACTGAAGTGTTCTACGATGTAAAAGACTACACTAGGATTAATACTCTAATGGATTTCAATGATGTAGTGTCGTATTTTGACAAGAGGGTAAGAGAGACAATAGAGAAGAGTAAGTACAAGGTAGAAGTTGCGACTTATAGGGAAAGTAACGTATTAGCAATTAGGTTTAGAAAGTAGTAGTAGTTTAGATTTATAGAGTAGTAGTATTACTAGAATTACAACCGTTAGTACAGTTCCTGTTGTAGGTAAAAGGATAGAGGTGAAATATGACTAAAACTACTATTGCAGATCTATTAGATGCAGTAGATAAGATAAACAAGTTCGTAAAGTTTGGAGAAAGAGTAGGAAGGATTATAGGACAATTAGCTAGTGCTGGAATAGACGTTAGTAGGATTAATCCATACGACATTAACAGTCTAATTAGTATAGCAGTAAGACTTAGATCTCAAGGCTATAATGTAGAAGAGATTGACATAGAAGAACTAAGAGAAGAGTTTAGGGAAATATTGGAAATGGATCTAGACGAGATAAACAAGGCTAATAGGACTATTAGAAGATTTATATCAACGTATAAGTCTGCTAGTAGTACTTTGTCTGTAGTTAATAGAACTGTAGGTGCTGGACTAGATCAAATGCAAGCACTAGCACAGTTGTTTGGTCTTAAGGTAGGTAGAGAAGAAAAGGTAGAAGAGGAGGTAGAGGAGGTAGAGGAGTTAGAGGACGAAGAGATTGAAGAGTTAAGAGAAGCAATAAAGCAGTTTAAGAATAAGAGGTGAATGAACCAATCAGAATTTTTGGATTTTTTAGCTTATCAGATTGAAGTTCTTAATGCTATAGTTGCCATATCTGTAATTTTGCTGTTTTCTATACTTATACTATACCTACTACTCCTACGAAAGCTTTATAAGTAATAGTACTGTCATAACTATTGGAGGTGAGATAGCATGACGTATACTCTTGGTGATGTATTGAACGCATTCCTTACTGGAGTTCAGGATGTACTAGGTAACATTGCACAAGCTATAGCAGATAACGCTGGCATTATTGGTACTTTCATAGTACTTGGAGCGTTGACTTACGCTATGGCAAGGTACGGTGGTAGAATTGTAAGAGCAGTTACTGGATGGGTTGGAGCATTAGTCTAAAGGCGTTAATCTTTTATTTTTTTTATACTGGTGGTATAAATGCAGAGGAATGCAAGTGCTAGTTGTGGTTGTACTGTAGAGGTAAACGTAGAAGTTAGAGACAAGTACCCTATTAGTAGTAAGACTTTTTGGGTTGCAATAGTTTGTATAGGATTGGGCGTATATTTAGTAGTAGAAGGATATAAGAAAGAGGGATTACAGCTAATACTACTAGGACTTGGACTACTAGGAGTAAGGGATGCTATAAGGAAAGTAGAAAAGGGATGAAAGGTAGGAATCCATTTATTCCTAAAGCACCACATCACTTGTATATAGGACTGTTTGTACTATTCCTATCTTGGACTATGTGGGATTACGATTATTATCATCCATTGTGTGAAGTTCTAGCAGTAGTTGGATTATTTATTACGGTAGATGACGTAATAGAACATACTATTACTTCTAGTACTCCATTAAGGCTATTGTTTGACAAAGTCGTAGTTCCACTATTGAGGAAAATTAGGCTAATGGGCTAATAGTAATAACTTTTTTAAATACTACAGTACAAATATGTATTAGGTGGTAGCATGAGTAACGTTAGTGGTGAGGTTGAAGTAATTGTATTAGACAAAGACGGGAAAGAGATTCATAGGGAAAAGAAACCAATGGATAGTTTTACTCAAAACGTAATGAATCTACTAGGGATGTTTGATGCTGGTGGATGGAGTGCAATAGACGTAAATGGTAACGGTATTTCTTTTACGTTCAAGAACGCAACTGACAACTACTTGTACAATGCTGAAGTACTAGCACCATCGGGTGAAGACAAGTACGGTATTCTAGTAGGTTCGAGTGATACGGCTTTTGATGTAACTCAATACAACCTAGGTTCTAAGATTTCTCATGGTACTGGTAGTGGACAGCTACAGTACGGCGATACTTCTGTAGTTGATTACGGTGCTGATTACAAGACTTGGCAGAGAGCATTTGACAACTTAAGTGGTGCAGACGTTGTAGTTAAGGAAATAGGCATGTTTGCTAAAGTAACTAGAGAGGAGTCTGGAGTACCAAAAGCGTATTACGTAATGCTAGCTAGAGACGTAATTACTACTACTACAGTACCAAACGGTGGAAGACTAATAGTAAAGTATACGTTCAAGATAAATCCATAGTGATGTAGTATGAGCTTTATAGCAGGTATAGGAGCAGGTATAAGTCAAGTAATAGGACAAGTACAAGATAGGGTAGAAGGAATTATATCAACTATAATTAACTTCTTTAGGAACATAGCTAACAACGTTTACGTATTTTTCCTTAGAGTATGGGATTATTTCATGAAGAACCCTAGAGGAATGATATACTTCTTTGCTAACGTGTGGGCTTTAATGGTATAGTAGTGATGTAGCATGATTCCCGACCTACCTTTCCCAAATCTAAACATAACTACTAGAGGTAACATAGCTGAAGTGAAACTAAGGAACGAAGAGTTAGCAGATATGCTAAAAAAGGCAATAGAGAGTAATGGACAAAGAGTAGTAAAAGTTGAAGTGTACCCAGATTGCTTCGTAGTAGTAGTCGACATATCGGACTTAGAGCAAACACTAGTAAATCAAGGACTAAAGGCAACTATTGAGCCTAAGGAGATAAGGATTACTATAGACAGAAGAGAACTGATAAACGCATTCGTTAACGTATCTGGTATAACTCAGAAGGGTATAGAAGTAATAGACGAAAGAGACTACATACTACTTAGAGGTAAGATTACACCATGACTGTTTGGGAAGACGTACAAACTGCATTACAAAACTTCTGGAATTGGCTTACTAGTACTACTGGTAGTGTATCCGCTCAATTTACGGATACGTTAGGAGAATTAGGATCTTGGTTATTCGGTGGATTAAAGTGGTTAGCCGATCAAATCTACAACGCATGGACGTACTTTAGTAGATGGCTATATTCTGGTTTAACATGGTTAGGAGATAGGCTAAAGGAAGGATACGAAGCAATAGCACAATGGATTAGTGGTGGTTTACAATGGATAGGTAGTGGATTAAGCTGGATAGGTCAGCAATTATACAGTTTTGGACAGTGGTTGTGGAGTGGTATAGTATGGACTGCTAGGACTGTAGCTAACGTAATAGAGGGATTCATTAATTGGGTTTGGGAAAGACTAGTAGGTGCTTACAATAGTATAGTAAGCTACTTAGCCTCTTGGGTTAAAGGGATAAACGACTTTCTAAACGACTGGATCAAGGCGTTAAGGCAAAAGTTCACTAGCATGGTAATAGTAAACACTACACTACCAGCACTATTCAAGTCGTTTGATATGTTTATAGAGGGAAAGTACAAGGAAGGTATTATTGGCATATTTACCTCACCATTCGTAGGTGCTATAACTGGATACATGGCAGACATTGTAATTCCTAGACCTCATAGTGAAAGGATAATGTTCTTCCCAGAGTTTCTATTCCCTACTTTGACTTATACGCCTATTACTATAGAGAAACCAGAAATGCCTACAGTTCCTCCAACTACTGAAATTCCTACTACACCCATGTATCCTCCATCGGTAGGGTATAGACCTATAGTAGAAAAAGCCAATATTGCCTACACTTCGTATGATATAATAGTTCAAGGAGTTAGACTAGGAGAAAAACTATGTAAAGCCGTTACGGAATACAGTATAGAACTATCTGAAGTTCTTATTAGTGAACTAACTAATAAGGCTATAACCGAATACGATCTAATTACAGCACTATTTGAAACTAGAGAACTAGTAAGTAAAGCAGTAGATGAAGTAGAGACAATACTAAGAGCGGGAACGTTTATTACTAAAACTAACTTTGCTGGAACTACTTATGACATTTTAGTTTCGTCTATTAGTGGATTACACAAGTATAACTACACTAGGACACTATACGATGCGTACATATCTACCATTACTAAGTTAAGTGGAGTAAGTAAAGCAGGAACTGAAGTTGTGTTACTTCCTTCGATTGGTGTAGCAATAACTACAACTCCATCGACTCAAGTAGTTGTAGAAACCTACATGCCTCAAGAATTACCACAGTATCAAGAAGGTACTGGAACTAGTTACGAGATTGAGGTAATACACCCATCGAGTTCTATTGCTTATACGAGTAAAGTAGGAACTAGTTACGAGATAGGTGGAACGGTTAAAGTAGCAATGGTAGAAGCTGTAATCTACCTAGGAACTACAGAATACAAGAAAGTCGAAACTACTAATCCGTTTAGTGAAGATTTCGTAATACAAGGAAGACTAGTAGTTAAATACGAGCCAGAAGAAGCTATGTTTGAAGATTGGTACATATCGGCTGGATCGTCAGGAGAGCAGTCGGGTGGAACGACATATATATACGCAAGAGCTACTAACAACGTCGGAACATCATATAACGTTGAACTTACTTAAGATTGTTTGGGGTGATAGTATGAATCCCAAAATAGATGAAAGAATTAAAGAAGAATACGAAGCAAAGATAGAAGGAAAGTTTAAGATTTATATAGGAGACGAACTATACGCAAAAGGTAAAAATAAGTGGACGAGGTATTTTGCAAGTAGTTTAGTTCAAGTTGTAATAAACACATCTAGGTGTGGAGGATGTCAATACCCTCCATGTAAAATGGAAGCTTACTATATGTCTCGACAATATACAGCGAGAGCAGGTAACGACACTTCGACACCTACAAGCCCAGATATGACCGATTTAGTTAGTAAAATTGACATTGCTCCAGATACTCAAAATAGAGCTCTATTCAAAAGTAGTGGATACTCTGAATACTCGTCGAGACATAAATTCATGTGGAATGCAGGAACAATACCAGCACAGACAATAGGTGAATTTGGTGTATATTTATATCTAAGTGACGACAGTTGGTCAAGTCCAGTAGAAAATCCAAATCTGTGGTATGTTAGTACATCAGATGTCTTGACAGTATTAGTCCCTTACGTAAATCCAGCACTTAGATTAGGTGCAAGAATATCATCGGGAGACGGAGACTTTGATCCTATTGACTACGACAGTTCAGAGGCTTTAATTCTTGAATGGTATGTAACTATAAGATTTTAGAGGTGGTAACATGAGATTAGCAAAAATTAAAGTAGAGAAGATAGATGAAAGAATTGCAGAAAACTATACAAAGATAAAGATAGGTGGAATAGCTGAAATTATCTATGGAGACAACGTAATTAGGTGTAGAAACAAGTTTACAAGGTATCTAATGAGCACAGTTTTAGTAGCTATATGTAACTCTGGTCAATCAGGACAATATCTTGACAGCCCGGGCACTAATTGTCATCATGTAATGTCAGATGGAGTTACAGCAAGAATAGGAACTAACACATCAACATATACAAGTCCCGACATGTCTGATTTAGTAAACAAGGTAGATATAGCTCCAGACAGTATTACAAGAAGACTAATTAAAGAACCAGATTACACATTATACATTGCTGAATTTGTATTTACATGGAATGCAGGAACACTACCAGATATATACGAAGGAGCTACGGGAGAAAATGAAATAGACGGAAAAGTAGGTGAGTTAGGAGTATATTTAAGAACAGACGACGATAGCTGGGCATCAGGTATTTTAAACCCTAATAGAGTTACAAATGTAAGAGGTTCAATAGCACACACATATATAGGTGTAAACTCAGCAGTTAGATTAGCTACAAGAATAGCAAGTAGAGACGGTGCTTTTGATGCATTTGAGTTCTACGGTTCAATTGATCCATTAACATTCAAGTGGAGATTTCAAGTAGCAATAGTATGAAGATTAACATAATGTGTCCTAAAGGTAAATTCGGATCACTACCATACTTGGCTAATATAATGAAGCAAATTATAGGCAACAACGTAACTATATCTGGCAATACTCCCAACGATTACAAACCGAACTACCTAAACCTACTAATAGACGAAGGAATAAGCTCTATAATCTACAAAAGGAAAGCAGACGTATGGTGGACTGATACTCCAGCCATGATTCCCACATCGAGACACGACATCCAAAAAATACTACGAGAAGAAAAATTATTCAAGAAACACTACACGGTATCCAAATTCAACTACAACCACTACAAGCAGTTAAACATACCAGTAGAAGAAATCATAATTCCAAGACCTATCAATCCTATTTTATTCAACTACTACACGGACTACAATAACACTACGTTTGACATAATCACAATTGGAAAAATGGATTCATGCGATAGAAAGAACCTAGCAATACAGAGGGATGTAATACTAAATCTAGACGTAAAGTACTGTGTTGTATCTAATGCATGGATGCCTAAAAGACCAAATATAGTACAATATAATTTTGGCTCTCTAACAGAAGAGCAAAAAGCACAATTACTATCTAAATCAAAATTCCTACTTTGGACATCATTTGTAGAAGGGTTCGGTATGCCAGTACTAGAAGCAATGGCTGTAGGTACTATTCCCATTTACACAGACGTACCAGCACACAACGAATTCGCAGTAGGTATCCCAATTAAACCTATAGACAAAATAACCACTTTTTGCTATGGTGTAAAAGTAGTAAAATACATAATAGACAAAAAAGACGTTATAGAAGCAATTAAATACGCTCTAGGACTAAGTAGAGAAGAATACACAAACCTACAAATAGAATGTATGTACAAAGCCTATCAAGTCTATCAGGACTTTCTATCTAAACTTCCACTACTACTGAACCCAGACACCTAACGATGCCCGAGATGGCAAGCCTCTCAAGCCTTCAACCCACAACCCGTCTCAGCCATGTGCTAGCATGTGTCCAAGTCATGTTGAAGGTCAAAACCCCGAGTCGTTTGCCACCTCGGACACCCAAAGGTGTCTCCCATGATAGATCCAAGGTATATACACAAAATAATAAATAGTTTCAGACAATTAATAAGACTATCTATAGCTATTGGTATTAGCAATCCAAGATTATACAGAACTAGACAAATTACGAGAATTGGTACTTCAAGCAAACTACACATAGTAGGAGAAGTAATAATACACCCTACATCTCCTATTTCAACCAAGTCTACAATAGAGCAAATAGAAGCAATACTATACAATCCCACTTCTCCTACATCAGTTAAATCAACAATAGAACCCATAGAAGCAATACTACACAATCCTAAATCCACTACATTAGTTATATCTACAATTCAGTACAATTTCGCACAACTACTAGAGTTCAAATCATCTACTACAGTTAAATCAACAATAGAACCCATAGAAGCTATAGAATCACCACTACAATCTTCTATTTTAACCAAGTCTACAATAGAACTAACAGAGGCTACACCTAATACCAATACATCACCTACATCTATTACTTCTACAATTCAACCAATAGAAGCAATGTTAAATACTAATACGTCAACAATAGGAGTAAAGAGTAGTGTAAGTATAGAAGTAAGTTAGGAGGTAAGTTAGCATGTTGGGTATAAAATCTAAAGTCGTTATAGTAGTAAGAGACGAAGAGAAGGATAGGAAAATAGAGGGGAAAGGAAATACGTTGGTAAAGAACTTCCTAGCAATATACGAGCAAATATTCACAAGGAAGTTATCAGGTAGTAGAGCATTATTTGTAGATATAGATGGTTTTGTACGTGCATTACATGACGAATACTACGTATCAACAGATAATTATGCTCCACATATTGCACTAGGTACTGGAACTACTCCAGTTAGCTTTAACGACTATAATTTAGAAAGTATAATAGCTGGATGGGAACCAGCACAAGGGTACGAAGTAGACTACGATGATGCTAATTTTAGGGGAACATTTAAAGCATATAAACCATTTACATTCACTAGTGAGACTACAATTAATGAAGCAGGACTAGCATGGTATTTCTATGATACTTCACCATCGTGCTGTCTTACAATGGTAGATCGCATAGTCCTAGATACACCTATTACCGTTCCAGCTAATAGAACTATAGACGTATATTACATCCTAGAAATAGGTAAAGCCTAGTCATAGTAAATAGGCAAAGCCTAACTAATATAGGAGGATGATATACATGAAATGTAAAGAATGTGAATATTGCGTATATCCAGACAAATTGGACGACAATACTAAATCCCAATTAAACCAATACTACCAAAACGTAGATCAAGTAATACAATCCCTTAAACCAATATTCCCAAATCTAATAATATGCTCAAAATACAACGTTATAAGAGTAAACGACAATCTAAGTTGCATAGAAGAATACCAAAAAGAGGAACAGTAGAGCAATATTTAATATATCTCAATACTACACTACTACATGGAGTTCAATACCATATATCTCGACACATCCCAAGCAGTAGACGAACTAAACTATGCAAGAGACCTAATAGAACTAGGACAAGAAGAAGAGGCTAAACGCATAGTAGACAAAGTACTAAAAGAAATAGACAAAGCAAGAGAAGAACTAGACAAATTAGAAACAAAAGCAATAAGACTAAGAGGTCTAATAGAGGAAATAGAGGAAACTACCAAAGAAGAAATAGGAGAAATAGGAGAAGAAAAAAGATTAGCAAAAGTAGGAGAAAAAGGAAAAGAGGAAGAACTAGGAGAACTAGGAGAAAAGGAAGAAGAGAAAGAATTAGAAATAAAAGGAAAAGCAAAAGAAGAGAAGAAACCCAAAAAGATAAAAATAATACCAGAGAAGGAAGCAATGATAGTAGCACTATCCAGATTACCTACTGCCACTCCTAGAATTAGAATGGAAGCAGAACGCATAATACGACTATACAACCTTACAGAAGAAGACATAGAGAAATTATACAGAACGTTCTTCGAGTAAGTAGTACTCTACTATGACGTCTAATAACGATATAAACAAAGAACTAAGAGAACTAATAGGAAAATCAAACAATAACCCTACTACGAGAATGCTAGCACTAGCAATATTAGAAACTAGAAAAGACCTACTATACCTAAAAAGACTAAACAAGGTACAAATATATATCATCCTAACAATCCTAGTAGCAATTATAGGACTTATAGGTACTGTCCTAACTAAAGTATAGTAGTTTAGGAGGTGAGGTAGATGTTTGATATATATACGGAAATTGAAAGATATTTACGAGATATAAAACGTGAAATACCATATCTACCCGAAACAGAATTAGAAAAATTAATAGATCGCCTAGAACGCATAAAAAAAGATATTGAAAAGATAGAGAACGTTGTAGTTAAAGCCTTAGAGGTACATAGACAATTGCGAGAATTAGAACTTGAAGAAGAAAGACTAGTTACCGAAGAGGAGATAAGAAAAGTATAACAATGTTTAAGGAGTACAAGGATATTATAGAACTTGAAGTAAAATTCCTAATAGAGGACTACAAGTACAATAACACTAATCCAAATACTATACAAACTGCAATACAAGAACTAAAAGAACTGAAAGAACTATTAGAAAACAAAATAAAAGAACTACAACAACTACTATAGTATGGAACTACAAGAATGCAAGTCAATACTAGAAAGGGAATCGAGACTAATACTAAGATCACTAGACAAGTTCATAGACGAATTAGAGGAAGAAATCCTAAAATCTCCACTAACTACAGAGGAAAAATCCATAGAGATAGACAAACTAGAGAAAACAAGAGACGTAATACACGAAACTATACCGTACACAGTAGAGATAGCACTATTAGACATTTGTCCTAAAGTTAGGACAGAAAGACAACTAGTAAAGAATTACAGACTACTAGTAGCAGACAATCTAACAACTCGTATAATAACTTTAGATCTCAACATACTACCAGTAATCCACGTATTCACAGAAGAAACGTTAGTACTGGGATTGGACATACCAATTATAGAAAAATACGCAGACAAATACCCTCACATAGTAGTACTATACCTAAGATACAGATCTACAATAGAAGACATCCCTATTACTACCGTAAACTACATAATAGACGTTACAGAACGATTAGCAAAAAACCCTACACACAGAGTAGCACTACTCCTACTACACTACTACTACCTAATAGAATACAGAGAAATACCTATAGACATGGTAGATCACATTGGATACTACCTATCTACACTACCATCTATGTTCTACATGCACATTATCAAAAGACTACCACTATCAGACTTAATCCTAACTACCTACCAAGTAATAGTCCTAGTACTCCCATACCTAATAGTATTCCTACTACAGCTAAACAAACAAGACCTCCTAAACCTACTACTACAACTAATAATACCAGATAAGCTACACAACAAGTTCCTAGATACCCTAGAAGAGTTCTATCTCCTATCAGAGGAAGAATACGAAACGTGCATTACGTACAACATCTACATATCTACAATACTAAGAGAACTCCCATATCTACCTTACATAAGACAATTCGTAAGAAGAAAAGTAGAATTAGAATCCAGAAAAATAATAGAAGCATATCCCTATAAGGTTAAAGAGAGGATATTAAACCTTAGACCAATTGAAGAAACAGTACTAAGACTACTAGATGCAATTACATCTGTAGAGAAACGTATAAAAGAACTAAAAGAGCTAGGACTAACACCTAGAGACAAAGAACTAAAAGAAGCTATAGAACTAAGAGAACAACTAAAACAACAACTAGAAATGGCAAAAAAGGAAATAGAGAAAAGATACAAGTCTCCTAGAGTTATAAGAAATGCATTATACTCCAAAGTATACGACCTATTACAACTATTAAAATCATGTCTAGACTACGTAAACTACAAGATATACCTATTAAAGAAAGTCTACACTATTACCACTGTAGAAACTATAGCAGTATTCCCTAGACTAATACGAGAAGTAACCCGTAAAAGACTACCAAAGAACATCTACCCATTTCCTATATTAGAATACGTCCTATCAAGACTACTATTCTCTATTCCTACGTTATCCCAAGAAATTATATAACCCTAATTCCACAATACTACAATATTACTATTCTACAATTCTACAATACTACTACTCCACAATTCTACAATACTACTATTACACTATTACCTAAATTACCTATCCAAATTATTACCCAAATTATTATTTAAATTATTATCTAAATTATAATTCAAATAATTCTTTAAATACTAGTCCTATTATTCCTACTATTCCTATTATGCTTATTATCTAAATTTTAATTTAAATATTTATTTAAATTTTAATTTAAATATTTAATAGAACTATCTACTCTGGATTATATGGGAATAT
>Ga0190367_1001702_pt1 | contig 12355 bp, 13 predicted proteins | sample 4872181011_MG_FD_171838 | JGI IMG/M metagenome (GOLD analysis project Ga0190367, IMG submission 171838) | Hydrothermal vent microbial mat bacterial communities from Southern Trench, Guaymas Basin, Mexico - 4872-18-10-11_MG | ecosystem: Environmental > Aquatic > Marine > Hydrothermal vents >... | reverse complement strand
CTATTTAAGAGAACGTTTAGAATAAGTGATGACAAGGCCTTGAAGTCGGGGGAGACTGAAAAGTGCGATTTTAACATTCCGATTCTACCTGAAATTCCTCCCTCATACAATGGAAAACATTCAAGGATTAGGAGCTACTTAATATTAATCCTTGAAAGAAGGGGCGTAGACGATTACCAGATACTCGTACCATTATGGATCTTCTAGCAAGCTCATTTGACCTTAAAGCAATATATGTTTAAAGGAATGGCTTTTAGCCATCAACAAAGAAGTTACTCCCTCCAATGCTATCGAGGTTTAAGATTATATCCATTTCTTTCGCTAACCTCTCCACAAGCTTCCTCTCTCTAAGAGTTACCCCTGTACCATAATCACACGATATTTTCTGCCCATAATAAGCATTAGCCACGAATGTCTTAGCGTGCGAGAGACACTCAAGTACCCTTCGTATATCTCCTGCATGAAAATACAGGGTTACATCGTTTATTATGAGTATTTCAGTGGGTTGTGAGAGGTATTTAGTAAGTAAAGAGTCTATGCTCTCAGCGTTTTTCCTAGCCATGAAAAGTAGCTCTTCCTGATTCCTAGCTGTAGTTCGAGGGGCATAGATAGTCCGAGGTCTGAGGTAAGTTACCCTTTCAACAACCCTAGTGTACTCTCCTAGAGTTCCACCGATATGTCCCATTTTCTCTGGAGCCATATCTATTACAGTAATGTGCTTCTCATATCCTAATTCCACAAGTTTTTCCAGGATCCTGGAGGTGAGAAGAGTTTTGCCTGTACCTACGTCACCCAGCAAAAGGATTTTTCTTCCTAAGATCCTTTCAACTTGAAGCCTTATCATGGCTCTCCGAAAAGCGTCTTTCGCGTAATATTAGCCCTTTTTAGAGCTTGAAGAATTATGAAGCCTAGCACTGATCCTGGAACTGAGCTTAGAGCCCATCCGCTCCATAGTATTAATAGGGGTTTAGCCATCGTTCTAGGATCCCCTATTGCAGGTGCGACCACATATAGGGTCAGTGTTCCACCTATGATCACTGTTCCTATGGGTTCCAGTAGCGCTGCTATTTCAGCCTTTTCATGAATCTTAGTTCTCTTGAAGGCTTCATAGCACAGGCCTACTATCAGCGCTCCGGGTATGCCGCCAGGCATGGAGTATATTGTACCTATCCCGAGGGTCATTCGTATAATTCCAGTCATGAATGCTATTAGCGTTGCCCACCAAGGTCCTAAAAGAACTCCTGCAATGGCATTTATCAAGTGCTGACCTGGGTATGCCTTAGAGCCGAGTACAGGGAACCATAACCAAGGAGCTATTACTACTGCTAAAGCGGTTAGGAGAGCACTTGTAGCAGCTTTTCTTAGCCTAACAACTCTTCTGGAATTTGTCATGGCCTGATCTTCTCGGCTAGTTCTAAGACTATCCTCGCAACTTCCTCCGCATTTTCACCAAGTATCACGATCATGGGCTCTTTGCCCCAGTCTCCTCGATGGTAGATAACTCTGGGCAACCTACCGATTCTTTTTACGGCTTGCTCAACGCCCCAAGGAATAGTCATGCCCTCCTTTTTCTTGACTTCCTCTGGTTCTTCTCTCCTATCATAGTAGGAGACCGTTAATCCCATGCTCTCTAGAACTTCTATGAACTTCTCGCTAAATCTAATGTTTATAGCGGCTCTGATATTGGGATCATACTTGGTTGCTGTGAGGATATATCGCGCTAAGTGAGATGAAGCTCCGAAGTCGGGTGATAAAGCTGCAGCAAGACCTTTACCAGTAGCTCGAAGTCTGCCTAGTATAGCGGCCACATCAAAAATATCTTCTGCATATGGTGTTGCCTCAGCGAGATTCATGCCCACCTCTGGAGTGAGCCTTTCCACGTCAGGGCTCGATAGAAGTAATCTCATACCTCTCTCCACAGACTTTAGAACCTTATACCTGCTGGCCTCCTTGTAGAGTAGAGCAAGCGGATTTACTGGTCCATAGCCCTTCCCCACAGGCAATCCAAAGACTATACCGGCTCTAACCACTTCCTTAGCGGTCTTAACCGCTGATATTATATCCGATCCCTTTGCCAGCTCAGCAGCGATTGCTGCTGAAAAGCTACATCCAGTGCCATGAGTATTTTTGGACTCTACTCGAGGTGCTATGAACTCGTAAACTTCACCATCGTAGTACAGAATATCAATTGCCTGATTCGTTTCCTCTACATGTCCGCCCTTGACGACAACAGCCTTAGGACCTAGCCTAGCTATTTTTCTTGCAGCCTCTACCATATCCTTCTTGGAAACTATCTTAATTTCTGCCAGCACCTCCGCTTCACGGGCATTAGGAGTGATCACCGTAGCTAGGGGAACTAGCTTTTCGACTAGAGCTTTAACAGCCTCCTTTTTGAGAAGTGGTGCTCCACTTTTCGCTATCATCACGGGATCTACTACGAGCGGAAAGCCGTATTCTCTCACCTTTTCTGCAACAGCCTCTATAATTTCAGTTGTATGGAGCATACCGGTTTTAGCAGCATCTATGCCCATGTCCTCTGCTACTGCGTCTATTTGCTTCTTTATGACTTCAATCTCTACGTCCTGTACGGCAGTTACGGAATAAGTGTTCTGCGCGGTAATTGCAGTTAGGGCAACTGTTCCATGAACCCCTAGGGCTGCAAATGTCTTCAAGTCGGCTTCGATTCCAGCGCCTCCGCCTGAATCGCTCCCGGCAATGGTCATTGCCACGGGGATTCTCTTATGTACGCCATCAAAAAGGCTCATAAAACTCACCTCCTCGTTAACTTCCCTATAACAGAGTAAGTAATGAACGATGATATAAGTGATGGGAGAGTTGCTCCCACGCTTAATTCCACGAAAACATAGGCCATTAAGTAGTATATGATGAAGCCTATAAGCCACGAGATTACAGCGCTAATGCCGAGCTTCGGCGCGTCTTCATAGAACTCCTTTATCCTATAAACCCCCTTCTTTACTATGAAGTAGTCTGCGAACATTACTCCAAATAGAGGTACGAAAGAGGCTCCGATCAGGAGTAGGAAGTTCTCGTACTGAGCTATAGGTATGGTGTATGCTAGTATTAAGCTAATGGCAGTGACGGCTAAAGCAAACTTCCACTGTTTGATTTGGGGGAAGATGTTTTGGAGCGAAACAGCTGAGGAGTATATGTCAGCAAATGCATTGTCGGTTTCGTCAACGAGTATTCCTAAGATAGCTAATCCTCCGAGCATTAGCAATGCAATGCTATATACGATGCTTTCTTGAGGATATAGTAAAGCTAAGGCTGCACCCATGCCGTAAAACCATGTATTCGCTATAGTGTAGCTGACAAATGTTCCAATAAAGCCCTTACGTGGATGTTCAGCAAACCTATTGTAATCAGATATTAGAGGCATCCATGAAATAGGCATGGCTATGACTAGATCCAATCCGAGCAGTATTGCAGCAAGGTTTGAGGTGCTTGAAGATAGGGGAACGCCAGTCTGAATTATGTTGAACGTTATCCATGCTGAGGACAGGTATACAAGCCATATAGCAAACTTTTCCAGCCACTGACGTACGACAGCTAGAGGTCCACAAATTGCTAGGAGAAGGCACCACACCGCGAAGACTGTCATCCAGACGTACTTAGTATAAGGACCAGCTATTTCGCCGGTTAAGGCTGTGGCAGCTTCACCCATTATAATTATTTCAAAGGTAGTCCAGCCAATGAGCTGTATAACGTTGAGTATTGTAGGCAGGTATGTCCCTTTAATGCCTAGTATTGGCCGGAGACTAACCATTGTAGGGACTCCATACTTGCTACCTATAATGCCTGCTGCTGCGAGAACTAATGAGCCTATTATAGAGCCTACAAACGTTACAATAAGTGCCTCTACTATGCCCAAGCCAAGCCATTGGACTAGTAGCGCTCCAGCCTGCATTACCAGCAATCCGACACCTAGGCTAGACCACAGGACTGCTATATCGATGGTTCTAAGAATTCGTTTCTCTTTAGGAACCGGCTTTATACCCCATTCCGGAGGAGCTCTTATAAGTGGAGACATGACGCATCGGTTTACATGTAAATAACATGTAAATATAAATCTTTCTTAGAGACCCACAAATGGTTATGCTGGAGGAAGTCCTAAGCTCAATCCTCGGGTTTGGCCATTATATTCTCGATAACCGCTCCCACTGCACCATAAAGCACTATATCGTCGCCCAGGGAAGTTACCTCTATTCTGGGGAGCCTGTTAATCACGTAATCTTCAACACAGTCGCGTATAGGCTTTAACACGAGCTCTACATTTTTTAGAACTACCGAGCCGCCAAGGGTTACGAGGGAGGGATCGTATACGTTGATAACGTTCGCTAAACCTATGGCGTTTATTCGACCCACTTCGTTCACTATACTTAATGCTATGTCATCCCCTCGCTTTGCAGCATCATAAACGTGTTTTGCCGTGAGCTTCTCTAAGTCTCCGTTAACGAGCTTGTACAGTAGGCTCTTTTCAAGATCATTTCTCGGCACTTCCCTTAAAATAAGCCTTGCATACTTCGGAATTCCTGAACCCGAGGCATATGCCTCCCAATGTCCTCGTTTACCACACCCGCACACGAGTTTTCCTTCAATATCTACAACTATGTGGCCTATCTCGTGCGCGTTGCCGTCCTTACCTATGAGCAAATGCCCGTCTACGAAAACTCCACCACCAATACCGGTACTTATGGTTATATACACCAAGTTTTTATAATCCCTACCCACGCCGAAGAGCCGTTCACCTATAACGGCGGCCACACAGTCGTTGAATATGTGAACAGGCTTTTCAAACACCTTTTCAAGAGGCTCTTTCAGGGGAACTTCATCAAAGGGCAGGTTTGCTGGCTTCACTATGATACCCCTTCTGAGATCTAGAGGACCTATAGTCCCTATGCCAATGCCTTTAACGTCTTCTAAATCGGTTTTCGTTATTGACAAAACCTCCTTAATCATGCGTATAACCTGGGCGGTTAAATCTGTTCCACTACCTCTTTTTATGGTTCTTTCATGCTTCTTCACAAGTATTCTACCCTTATCGTCTGCTAAAGCAACTCTAATGTTGGTAGCTCCAATATCGACACCGATAGCATGCATGCCCTCGTTCCCACACATAGCAAAAAACACTACTTATAAAATTTTAAGGTTAGAACTATTGAAAGAATAGTCACGTTTCAGAGTTTTCTCGTTTTCTAACCACTTTAATGTCGAAAAGTCCCTGTACTCCCATCCTCTTCGAAGTTCTCACAAAGCCTAAGACTCCTTTAGTCATGATAATAACCAGAGCTCTTATCGAAGAATCCCTATCCTCAAGCCATTTTACATAGCTTCTTGTATGTCCATCTATTATGTAGTACTTGGTCTCATGCTTTGTTACAAGTATGGGTTCCTGCGAGTTTGAATAGGGTCCGCGCAACAAAATATATTCCTGCGTTGGGACGAGGTCGCGTAGGGGTATCTCCTTTAAAACAACAAAGAAATTTTCTCCATGAATCCTCTTTAGCCAATATAGTGTTCTGAACATGAAATGCCACACTCTCAGAGTGGAGCTTACGGGAGATTCTAAGTTCAATAAGCCCATTGCGCTTAGCTCTAACTTGTACTTGGGCACGTATTCTATAGGATCTTCAAACGTGAACACATACGATTTTACCATTTTTACACCAGCTAGAAGATACACATATGCCCTATGGTGTCCATCGATCAGGTAATTATTTCCACCACACCTTAAGCATACGAGAGGTGGCGAATACCCTTCCATAAAGTATTTTCTCGCAACGAGAGCCAGCTTATCGTCTTCAAGAAAGGGTTCTGTAGCATAGAGAGACCTCAAGATTATATTAGTAATTTCGACTCTAACGGAAGTATGATAAATGTACGCAAAACTCTCAGCTATGCTATAGGCACGTGCACGAGCCTCTTCTGTACCAAGCAGCCTAAGTCTATCGCCCATAGTTTTAATTCTTTAAGAAATCATAAAAGGGTTGTGTCGATTTTCGGTGCATTCAGGGTACATTACGCGTTAAATAGAAATTTAGGTCCTGGTTATATAACGAACAACATGTCTTTAACAGAGCTGGCTGTGAAGTATATCGTAGAGGTAATACGACAAGTAGGGTATTTCGGAGTTTTTATCCTAATGGCTCTAGAAAGCGCCCTAGTACCCATTCCAAGCGAGATTATAATGCCATTCTCAGGATTCCTTGTAGCTCGTAGAGAGATGGACTTCAGGATTGTAGTAGTGATGGGAAGCATAGGAAATTTGGCGGGTTCGCTTCTGGCGTATTACCTTGGATTAAAGCTGGGTAGAGACTTTATTCTACGTTATGGCAAGTACTTTCTCATATCACGTGAGCACCTAAAGATGACAGAAGAATTCTTCGCTAAATACGGCTACATAGCAGTCTTTGTGGGAAAGCTCTTACCTGCCGTGAGAACCGTCATATCCTTTCCCGCGGGATTAGCTAAAATGGATTTGCTTCAGTTCACAGTATATACCCTGGTTGGATCGGTCATTTGGTGCGTTTTCTTAACATATTTAGGAGTTGTGCTAGGCGAAAACTGGGAAGTAGTAAAGGAACATGGAACGCTGATAGATCTACTAGTAATTGTAAGCGGAGTGCTCCTAGTGATAATATACTGCTTCAAACACCGCAAGATATGCAACCAATTCTCGAACTAGATTTTATGAACTGTTGATAGTAGTTCCTTCAAGACTTTTACGCGTTCTTTCACTATTTCCCAAATTTCTTTCGGAGTTTTAGTGTCCTCCTTTGAATCCCTCAATTTCTCGATGATTTCCTCATATCCTGCAAGTTGGGCAAGCTGTAAAGCCCACATCCGAGCAGCAACTTCTGCTCTATATCCTCCACCAGCAGTTCCAATAATTCTACCCTCAGAGTACTTCTCTGCAATATTCCTTACCGTATTAATGAATAAAAGATAGCTTTTACTGGTATATCTCAAGCCCACTAGAGGATCTCCCTCATGTCCATCAGCACCCATCTGCAAGACTAGAACTTGTGGCTTGTAGCTCTCTAGAACTGGACTAACTACGCTTTCCATAACATATTCAAATACATCGTCTCCCGAGCCTAAGGGAAGAGGGATGTTAACGGAATACCCATAGCCCTCACCCTCACCTAATTCCTCAATCCATCCCGTACCGGGGTAGAAACCCATGCCATAGCCATGTATAGAAATCTTGAGTATGGGCTTATCGTAAAGTATCTCTTGGGTACCATCGCCATGATGTCCATCGATATCTATTATAGCTACTCGTTTCAAGCCTGCTTCATAGAAGAGAACCGCGGTCAGTGCAACATCGTTGAATACACAAAAGCCTCCGGCAGAGTTCCTTCTAGCATGGTGGTAACCTCCCTGAGGATTAAAACCTACATCTGTCTTACGCTCCAACATCATCTTTACTAGCGCTACAGTGCCACCTACAGCTAGCCTAGCTTTCTCGAAGACGTTTGGATAGGCAGGTGTGTCCCCATAATCGAGATATCCTCTACCTATCTTACCCATCTTTCTAACGTAGTCTACGTACTCGCTTGAATGAACTTTAAGTAGCAGCTCCTCGCTTACAGGGTCAGGGGTTATAATGTTAATCCCTTCAATGAAACCGGTCTCCTTAATGAGCTTCATGAAAATTCCTACTCTACCACTCCAGGTCTCAAATAATTCAAGCGGCGTGAAGCCTATGCGAAGATACTCATCTCTGTAAGCAATCGAGAGGTTCATGATACTAAATAACGGGATTGATAATTTAAGTTTAAACGTTATGCGAGGATTTAGTATAATATTCCTTAGGGCGTCAGAAAAGCAAAGGGTCAGAAGCTTACCCGCATCTTCACTTATCCGCCAGCCACCGCAGCATCATCCCCGATATCTTTATGTGAGAGGTAGAATAAAACTTTGCTTAGTGTTCTTATGTGCTGCCAAAATTGACTACGTAAAATAGGTGTACAAGTAACGTAAATATCACGTAGAAATCCATTGCTCGTACGTACTTTTCATACCTTGGGTTCGTAGCGAACCATAAGGCTAGAAAAGGTACAGCCGTTACTACGAGAAAAGGCGACTTATGCAGAAGAAGCATTCCCGACAAGGACACAACAGCTATCGAAATCATACTCAGCAGTTTTAAACCTCTGTTTAGTCCTAGCAAAACAACTGTGGTGTTGTAACCTGCAAGTTTGTCGGCGTAATAGTCTTCTAGCTCGTTTCTAAGCTCTAAGAACACTGAATATACGCCTACTAAGGCTAGCAGTGGGGGCTCGGGTACCCCCTTGCCGACGAGATAGTAGCCTTGGAGAACAAGTAGTATTCCGAAGAAAAGTGAATGGGACAAGAGGTCCAGTACAGGTCTCCCCTTAAACCTTAGGGGAGGAGTTGAGTAAAACATGGCTAAGACTATAGAAGATAAGTATACCAGCTGACCGATAGCGTTATTATACAAGAGAAGAGCTGAGGTTATCGCAGAAACCGTTAATAGTATCAGAAATGCTTTCGCTTGGTTTTTTAAGGAAGGGTTTTGAGTAAGTGGGTTTTTGAGAGCCTTTTTAGGGTTCATGGTATCCCCTTTTACATCAAAAATGTTGTTCGCAACATAAGCTATTGACATATACAGAAAAACTAATACTGCAAGTCGAGGAAGATACTCCATAAACGTGCATATACTTCTCGATGCGAGCATAAGACCGTACATACCTAACCCTACATATCCACGCCATTCCCCTATTCTTAGAAGCCTCATTAAGCTGGCCACAGTACTCGCTCTCATGGAAGTCCTTATCTTTAGCTACAATAACCTTATATATTTTTTGAATTTTTGAAAAATGATAAAAATGAAGGTATTGTTTGGAGCTACTGAAAGGGAGATTACCGAAATAATCGCTAGGTTTGTCTCATGTTTGGGGCTAAGCGAAGCAGCTGGCAAAATCTGGGGAGCTCTAATGCTTGCCGGTAAACCCTTGTCACAGGATGACATAGCCAAGCTAACGAATTATAGCATAGGCGTTGTAAGCTCCAACCTATCGTTCCTCGAGAGACTTGGATTCGTTGTCAAAGTTGGAAGGAAGGGTAGAAGAAGTCTCTATGCTTCTTCTTCTACGCTCATGGACATTTTTGAGAAGTTCTTCCAACAAGTGCTCGATGTACAAGTAACCTCATTGTTGAGGTTTCTTCAAGAAAGAATGGATAGTCTAAGCGAAGCAACCCGAGAAAATGCTATGAAAATATTAAATGAGTACAAGAAAATTAGAGTTGCAATAAACATGATCATACCCTTGTTAAGGAAGATCCGTCACTTTTCTCCCAACTCAATCTAGTACTTATCACAGTGAATTATATGAGGATCCTGCTAGCAAGTGAATGGTTCCCACCAGATCTCGGCGGTGTAGCTTCGCATGTAAAGGATCTAGCATACAGCTTAGCCTGCAGAGGACATGAGATTTTCATAGTCACTAGAGAAAAGCCTGGACGCAGAGAGCCTATGTTCAAAATTTATGGACTTCGCCCAAAGGATATCGTTGAAGAAATATTGATGAACAGAGGATCATTGAAGAAAATTGTAGAGAAAATTGAGCCTGATATTGTTCATGCACATCATGCTTTCACCCCGATACCTCTCCTCGTTTTGAAAGCAGCCATCGTAAAAGGGGTACCAACAGTCTTGACTAACCATAGTGCATATTTCTATGAATACGACAGCATTTTGAAAACACTGGGATTAATAGCCTTTCCCTTCAAAATGATTGTAAGAAAAGTCAATAAGATCATAGCCGTGAGTAGGGTGGCAGCGAAGTTCATTCGAACCTTTGCCCCTAAAGCAAGCATAGAAGTAATACCTAACGGCGTTGATACAAGCATATTCAAACCTGAGGGAAGTAGGAAGTTCAGGGAGAGATTCAGTGCTGATCCAATGTTATTATATGTAGGCAGACTCGTTCCTCGAAAGGGAGTGCACTTACTAGTAGATGCGATGACCATTATAAGTAAGGAGATCCCTGAGGTAAAGCTAGTAATAGCTGGTAGCGGGCCGCTCTACGGCATGCTCATAGAGCGGGCCAAGATTCAAGGTGTCAGTAAATTCATAACTTTCCTGGGCAGTGTTAACCGCAGAGATCTACCTGATCTTTACCGCTCTTCGGACATGCTCATTATGCCAAGCATCTACGGAGAGTCTTTTGGCATGGTTGCTCTTGAAGGCATGGCCTCAGGCGTTCCTGTAATAGCCAGTTCCACCGGAGGTTTAAAAGAGATTATCATTGATGGGATAAATGGGCTTCTGTTGAGGAGAGTGTGTGCTGAAAGTATAGCTGAGAAAGTCCTAGAACTGTACTATGAACCGGCATTGAAACAAAGGCTGATCGAAAGGGGTTTACAGACAGTAAGGACGAAATACGATTGGAAAATTATAGTAGAGGATATTGAGAAACTCTATGAGGATTTGCTCTCCGATAAGGAACAGTTACCTGTGCCCGTCGTCTAAGCTATTTACTCCACTTAGACCTGGTACACCTTCCGGCACAAAACAGAGATAGCCATCCTAGTGCTACTAACTAGAAAGAAAATATATTTCCGCATTATGTGACTAAGAACACCTCTCCGAACTTCCCACCAGCAAACATTACGATATACTTTGACGTAATTTTAGCGGCTTCCTTCAGCAGGTTCGAAGGCACTTTGGGTACGCCACAGGCTACTACTAATACGTTTCTAGTGTTTTCTCGAATACATGTTTGAATGGAGTCCCTATGAGGGAAAATATGTACAATTTTCTCAGCATCAGCTAAGACTATCTGATTTTCCGTTAAAACCTCGGTCTTACCACCAATTGGCTGGAATACCTCGCCCTCTTTCGCGAATCGGAGGACAAGAGGAGGTAAAAGCTTATCCAGATCGTATAAACCTATGGGTATGAGAGTTTTAAGAGAAGCCAAGTTGCCAGCATCAACTACATTATTTATCAGGGGGAACTTCCTGCCGCGAAGGACCCTCCTTAAAAGGGCCTCACTCGAAGGTCTTTGCTTGGTGGGGTCTATTTCAATGCGCCAGTAAAAGTCGCGGTAAGCCCGTATAAGGGGATTTCCCTTAAGTTCATCAATATTGTACTTAGACCGCATTTCTTCCTCAATCTTTCTCATGAAAAGCACTTTTTCGGGCTCTGTAGCTTTCACTTGCACGCCCTCAACAATAGTGTAGGCTAATGCTATCTCTGGGAATTTCTCCTTTACGCGATCCTCTATCCTAATGCTCAGGATGGACATTAAGACTCCTCGTATTTTATACGCTATAAAAATATTTCACTTTAGCTCGAGTTTATTGCAACTTAAGATTATTTGAACGGCCTTTAAGAACCCCTTATAGTATTCCTCTTCGAGGACTATGTGCGCCACCCGTTTAAGCTCATTCACGGCATTTCCCACAGCAATATTGAGTCCAGCGATGCTAAACATGGGTATATCGGTCTCGCTATCACCTATAGCCGCTACTTCATTTAATCCTATTCCCATGCAACTTGCCACGACCCTCAACCCCTCAGCCTTGCTTACGCCTTTCACATGGACATGAAAAGCTACGCCGCTGTCCAAAACCTCTAGGTTCTCAAAACCATGTCTTAGGAGTACTTTCCTCATCCTCTTAACCACTTCCTGTCTACTTAAGCTTTCATTCACCAGTTTAAAGGCATAGTCTACACGTCTGTACCTGTTCTGTAATGACTCCACTATGATCCCTCGAAGCTCCTTAAGCAGGACGCTTCTAGCCTCACGGAGAATTTCAGTATCCTCGCTCAACACGCGCTCCTCTCCGTTACATACTACTACTCCTCCATTTTCAGCCACTATGCCTCCTGTTGCCCCTGAATAGCGCCTTAAACCTAGCAGAACACACGCAGCATTACCTGAACACAGAATTACTCGTACACCGTTCTCTTCCAGCTCTTTGATAGCTTTCCAGGCTTCCGGAGGTATAACGCCGTTCTCATTTGTAATAGTGCCGTCGATATCCAGAGCCACAGCTTTAATCATGCTAAGTACCTCTCAAAGAAAGGAGGGACTAATTTTAAATATTGTCCTGAAGATTGATGCTTAGAGCAAAGACGACTGTAGGTAGGTGCATTAGGAATAAAGACCCATAGGTGCAGGTTTTGTATCCTAAATTATAAATCAAGGATCCCTAAAATATTGGTGAGAAGCTTTTATTGAATTGGTGGAAACATGAGTAAGGTTTCGAAGAGCAGGTTTGCGATAACAGTAGTGTTCTTAGTAGTGCTGGCCGTGGTTATATGGCATACTTTCTTGAAGGGGTTGGAGACTGAATTGAA
>Ga0190367_1001701_pt1 | contig 12363 bp, 12 predicted proteins | sample 4872181011_MG_FD_171838 | JGI IMG/M metagenome (GOLD analysis project Ga0190367, IMG submission 171838) | Hydrothermal vent microbial mat bacterial communities from Southern Trench, Guaymas Basin, Mexico - 4872-18-10-11_MG | ecosystem: Environmental > Aquatic > Marine > Hydrothermal vents >... | reverse complement strand
ACGTTTAAAATTAATGCCGTAGTCATGGCTCCATCTCTAACTGGTTGATGAGGAGGATAGAAAACACCGCCATTTTCCTCTATACCTAAAATACCATTAACTTCTTTAAGCTTATGGGAAACAACTACGCTGCCAACTTTAGTCCATATAACTTTCCCATTGTGAGCGATCGCTACATCTTCAATCATTTTAGATGAACTAACAGGAGTAACTATTAATCCACCACCAAGTTTTTCAAGAACATACTTTTCTATAACTGCACCACTTTTATCTCCCCAATGGATAACTCCTTTTTCATCAGTGAAAATTGCTCTATCACCATCTCCATCATATGAAACTCCCAAATCAGCATTAACCTCTCTAACAATTTTAGAAATACCTCCTAAAACCTTGGGTATTGGTTCAGGACCCCTACCTGGAAATCTTCCATCGATAACATCATTAATTAAAATAACTTCGCAATTAAGCATCTCCAAAACCTTAGGTGCTGTTAATGCAGTAACTCCATTTCCGGGATCAGCTACAACTTTAAATCCCTGAGCTGAAATATGCTTAACATTAACGTGGCTAACAACTGCCTTAACGTAATCATCAATTATATTGGATGCATAATCAATCTTTCCCAATTCATTCCAAGCAGCTCTCTTAATTTGTCCAGAAAAATAGATGTCCTCTATTTTTAATTCCTCTTCTCTTGAGATTTCAACTCCATCAGGACCCATAACCTTTATCCCATTAAATTCAGGTGGATTATGACTTGCAGTAATCATTACTCCTCCATCACATTTCAGATGTTTAACTCCGAATTGGAGTGTAGGTGTTGGAAGCATTCCTGCTTCAATAACGTTACAACCTGAGGCAAGCAATCCACTTACAACTGCCTCCTTAATAGCTGGGCTACTTAATCTACCATCATAACCAACTAATATGCTGCCGCCATTAAAGTATGTTCCAATTGCAAGTGCAACTTTAACTACAAAATCAACAGTTAATTCTTCACCAAACTTGCCACGAATACCATTTGTACCAAAAAGTTTACCCAAACTTTTCCCCCCTTAGAGTGATAATTGTAGGTGTCCTAGCATAGCATGCACACATAAACCTTTCTTCATCATTAATCCAATTGGAAAGCTTCTTTTTAATACTTAACCCCATATTACAAGTAGTAAACTTTATGTCATTGCATAATTCTTTAATTTTCTTTAGAACATTGAATCTATAAGTTTCATTGGGGACATAGTATCCATATAAAAGTTCTCCCTCATCATAGTACATTGTCTCGATTCTCCTTGCAAGTGCTTCACCATTCCAATCAATTAAAGCATTTCTTAGACATCTCTTCCAATTAGGCATTCCATCCCAACCATAAAAAATAAAGCCACGTCTATCAAGCTTAAGTATTTCAGCAACAATATACTTTACCCCAATGCTCTTTAATTCAGTTATAAGCTTCCTTAGTTCATCAATAGAATCATTTACCCCAGGAATAATAGGAGATATACGTACAATAACCTGAAAGTTTTCATTAACTAATTTTTCAATAACCTTAATCCTATCACTTGGAGAACTCGCATAAGGTTCAAATACCTTACCAAAATCATCATTTAAACATCCAATCGAAATTCCTATCCAACAATTCTCATAGCCACATAGTAAATCTAAATCGCGCAAAATTAATTGAGATTTGGTACAAATATAGAATGAAGCATTAAATTTTATAAGAACCCTTAAAACACGGCGTGTTAATTTATATTTAGCTTCAATTGGCTGATAAGGATCAGTAGCAGAACCCAAATTGATTATAATTCGCTTACCTAAATAACGTTTAACTAAATCTCTATAGACTCTACTTACAATATTAACTCTAACAACAACACTACTAGGACTCCAAGGCCATTCAACATAGCAATAACTGCAGGCATGACCACAACGCTCATAAACATTTAAAACATCAACACCCCTACCTAAATAACATTCATCCCTAATTAATCCCCTAGGAGAATGAACTGCTTCTTCACTAAATTTTAAACGTCTCTTTATAACTGGGATTTCCATTTCAACTATTTCTCAGCGACGATTCATAAATTTATATTGCAAATTAGGTTTCATATAATGAGATTAACTAAATTCAGTTTTGAAAATTAAGTACTTTCGCTATTTTAACTATGCTGGAATTAAATATTGGGCCGCCGCCCAATTTCTGAGTTACACTTGGAATTAGACTATTCTGAGGTTCCCCATTTAATCCAATTAATTGCCTCGGCGACCATAAAACTCCTCTTTGAATAAAATCGTCTACTACAATTTTTACTCTAACTCTCCCATATTCATTAAATAAGTCAACTACATCTCCCTCCTTTACATTAATAAGTCTCGCATCCTCAGAATTTATCACTACAATTGGCGGTATAGGACCATATACTTCGCGAAATTGAGTATGAGTATACTTCGAAGTTGAACTATTCAATAATATAAACTCTCCATCCTTCAACTCTAACGGATACTGTTTTGGTAATGGATTTAATCTAAGCTTCTCTGCCTTAATAGAATAAAATTCTATTTTACCTGTAAGCGTTTGATATTCATTTCTAGGTCTATATTTTAATTTAAGGGTCTTACCTTCAATTAAATCTTCGAATGAACCACTCTCAAAAGCGTTTTTAAGAGACTTTCTTAATGCTTCCCATGGTTCTTCAAAAATCCATGCTTCCTTTAATCCCAGTCTTTCAGCCAATTCTCTCATTAACCAAATTTCATTTCTACTCTCACCTAATGGTTCAATAATTTTCTTAGAAATTCTAACATATCTATGGCTATATGAGATAACTAAATCATTTTTTTCAAGATAAGTGGGGGCCGGTAAAACTACGTCAGCATAATTTGCAGTCTCAGTCCAATGAGTATCGTAAACTACTACAAATACATCATCCCTCAATAATCCCTTTCTAAAAGCTCTTTGATTTGGAATGGTTAATGCAGGATTCATGTTGTATATGAAGATAAACTTGAATTCTCCTCGCTCAACATGTTCACTTAAAGCAACTTGACTAACAACTTTACAATTTTTATTTGTGAGTTTCTCTCCAGTTAAGTATGCAATATCCACTAACCATCCTTTACTATTGCTATAGTAGAATCCTCTATGAAAGCCTAATAATGCTGGAATTAATGATACTGCTCTAACTGATTCTGCTCCATAAAGATTCTTCTGTAATCCAATACCAATCATAGTTGCGCTTGGCCTCATTTTTCCATAAAGCTCCCCCACCTTCTCGATTAAGCTCCATTTGACTCCTGTTACTCGCTCCACTTTACTTGGAGTCCATTTCATGACTTCTCTTTTAAATTCTTCATAACCATAAGTCCATTTCTCAATAAATTCTAAATCAACATAATTATGCTCTATTAAATATCTAGCAATCCCGTATGCTAAGGCAACATCACTACTCGGTTTAATTTTTAACCAAATGTCAGATAATTTTGCTGTTTCACTTCTCCTAGGATCAATAGTTACAATAACTGCCTCCTTCCTTCTAGCCTTTAATGATAAACTCCATAAGTGTGGGGCACTAACTAAAGCATTGAAGCCCCAAAATACAATTAGTTTCATTTCTGGAAGCTCTTCAGGTTGAATCCCATAACTTGAACCATAATGTAAAAATAATGCTTCATGTCCAGACCTACTACATAAACTATCATCTGTTCTTGTAGCACCAATAGCATACCAAATTCTCTGAGAGAAATACCTTGTTAGTAAACCTTGATTACCCGTATACTCTAAATGCAAAACATATTCTGAACCATAATTCGCTAATACTTCCTTTAACTTACTAACTACTAAATCTAAAGCCTTCTCCCATGAAACTTTTTCAAAACTTCTTTTAGGTTTCTTCCCTTTTCTAATGTAGGGGTAAAGAATTCTATTGATATAAATTCGTTCAGGATCTTTAGCTGCTCTAGCACAAATAAATCCTTGTGTAATGGGGTTTTCCTTATCTCCTCTTATGGATACTATTTTATTTTCATCATTAACTAATACTATTAAAGAACATGTATCATAGCAATCTCGAGGACAAACAGTTTTAATCTCTCTCACAATTCTTCATTCATTTTAAGACTATTTATCCTCTTTCATCAATAATGTTCATTTAACTGGCCTAGCTGAACAATAAATCTTATCTCCATCCCTCTTTACAAATCTTGGACATTTGGAACATTCTGCTACTAAAACAACATTGCCATCTTCAGGACATGTTAAAACTTCAATTACAGTAATTCTATAACGAGGAGGTTTAGGCTCCTTTTTAAATATTCTTTCAAAATCATCTATAGTGAATGCTGGTGCTAAAATATCCTCAGTATCAATTACAACTTTAATCTTCCTTATTGGTGTAGTTCTAAGCTCTTCAAGCCTCCTCAACTTTCCTTCCTCTAGTTGACAATATATTTAACCATGGATTATCTTTAAAGAAGGATGGTAATCCTTCACTAGGAATCGTTACTTCAACCTCGGTCTCTTTAACAATTAATGGAACTTCAGCTACCTCAGCTTTCTCATGAACAATTTTTGATTCAAGTCTCTCCAATTTACTATGAATACTAGATAATTCACTCTTTATTCGCTCAATTTCCCTTTCAACTCTATTTAATCTCTCATTAAGAGAACTTATATCATATGTAGGTTCCCCTAAAAATTCCATTCTAGAAATCATGCTCTCAAGCTCAACAATTGCCTTTTCAAACTTAATTGCTTTCAATTCTAATTCCTTAAGCCTATTCTTTATCTCCTCATCCATTTTCATAACCCTCGATTCTCTCCGTTTAGCCGACAATTTTTCTTCAACATCCTCATTAATTACTAATAATCCAACTCCATATTTACTCAATAATTCATGATCAATTAAAGATTCAATTTCACTTAAAACAGCTATGTAAGTAAAATTACTGACTTCATCGGTTATTGCTTCAGCAATTTTCTTCATAATAGCTCCTTTACCACTCAGACTATCTATATCCAAAATGTATACCGAGAGCGTTTCATTGCCACGTTTAAATGCTAACTCTGGCTTATCATCTCTACTTAATTTATCAATTTCATATTCAAGATATCCTTTCGAAGTGAAATATAGGATTAATTTATCAATTATATCGTTAGTCATGGAGTTTTATCCATCCCTCCATTTTATCCCAAGACCAGACATAATCTTCTGGAACAGCATAGCCATAAACTATGCATCCTCTCCAAACACTATATTTTGGTTCTGGAGCCATTTCAACAGTTACTTCTTCAACCTCCTTCTCTTTCAATAATAACTTTATTTTAGTTGTAGCATCTACGGCTATATACTTAAATTCATCTGGAACTTTCCATTGGAAGTTTCCCCCAGATAATAGGATTCTATTGTATAAGTAGGGTTGTAATTCGATTGGACATTTCTCAACAGCTTCAATTATTGCTTCTCCAAAATCAAGCATACCCTTAAATAATATTTCACCAATCTTTACATCCTTAGGTTTAGGCAATCCCCTTCTAAAATAGCTTTTGAAAATCTCATTCTTAGGATTAAAAATGTATTCACCAATTAGAAATCTAGTCCAAGATTCTTCCTTAAGGTCTATTTCAATTCTAGTACCTGGAATCTTAAATTTAACTCTAAATTTATCTGGATTCCTCTTAGCCTCTCTAATTGCTTCATCAAGATTTCTAGGTATTAAACCTATAGCTTCTTTAACTCTTCTAACAATAGATTCTTCTCTAGCTATATCGCCATAACCTGCATCGTACAATATTTGACTGGTAATTGTATCAGCATCGCTTCCACCTCTATTTAAAGCTACAATTGCACCTCTAATCGGATATCTCGATATTGGGCATATCTGAGTATTTCCATGACCGCTTTCTATGACCACACATGTAGGTGCCTTATGAGCTATTGCAACTGCAAGTGGCTGGGGAATTATAGTTACAGCTTTAATTAAATTTGTTTTTTCATCTATTTCCTTATGAATATCAAATAATTTTTCATACATATATCTTGGAGCAACAGCTGAAAGTGAAGCACAAACATAAAATCCCTTAAAATCTGGACTAACAGGTTTAAACATTTCAAGACCATATCTAGTTATTTCATAAATTACTTTCCAAGCTTTATCGTCATCCCTATCAATGACACCATTTCTCATTGGGTAGATTAGTCTTGATGATAAATCTTCCCTAGCTTCCAAATATAATGGTAAATTTTTACCTACAATAACTTCTCTTTCAACACTCATTAATTTATACATAATCGATGATTTATCTGGAAAATAACCTCTATTCTCAATTACTTCAGGTTTTTCACCTAAGGTTATTGGACCAAACTTATAATAGCTAGTTCCATAATCCTCCCCAAAAGTATACTTACGCTTGTATTTCTCACTCATAATTTAACACCTTACTCAAATATTGAAGTTAACATTCAAGTTAAAGTATTTTATGTATCAAATAGAGCACCCGAAAGTAATTTATTGCTCTAAGTTAATAAAAGCTAGGCAAATAATCGCGGTGTAGCTATGAGCATAAAGAATTTAATTGGAGAAAATATTGATAGAATAATAACTATTGAAGCATGCCTAGCTGAAGGACTACCTTATGGTGTTTCAGCAAAACTATATGAAAAGGCTAGAAGAAAATTTGGTAAACCATTAACATTATTGGCTGCTGAAGAATTAATTTCAAAAGTTCATGAAGGAAGCTATGTTTTCATAACTACTGGTATGATGATTCCACCATGGCATACGGCTGAAACTGACGGTCCAATTGGAGCAGCAATTTTAGCAAGAGCAATTAGAAGGGAATTAAATGTCTATCCAATAATAGTTACTGATAGATCCGAGTTAACAGTTAATGTGATTAAGGCAGCATGTAGAGCTTCCGGCCTAAATATCGTTAAACCTGAATATTTAAAGCAAGTTACTAATTCTGTAAGTATAATAACCTATCCACTTGGAAGGGAGGAGGCAAAAGGAAAATCTGAAGAATTAACTAGTCAATTTAATCCATCAGCCATAATATCAATTGAGCGATTGGGAATGAATATTAAAGGTGAATATCATACAGCCCTAGGATTAAACTGTAGCAATTGGACAGCTAAAATAGATTATCTCTTCCATATAGCTGAGAAAAATGATATTCTAACTATTGGTATTGGAGATCATGGAAATGAAATAGGATTTGGAGTAATTCTAGATGAAGCACGTGAAATAGTACCTTATGGTAAGTTATGTAGATGTCCATGTAAATCAGGAATAGTCTCAGCCACTAAAACCAGCATACTAGTAGTAGCAGCAATTTCAAATTGGGGTGCATATGGAATAGCTGCATGCATAGCTTATCTTAAAGATAATATTAATTTAATTCATAATGGTGAAACTGAAATTTACTTAATAGAGGAATGTATTAGAGCTGGAGGAATAAATGGAGCAACTTCAACACCAATCCTATCAGTAGATGCAGTTCCAGCTAAAATTAATGCCCATATAGTCGATATAATGAGAAATCTAATAGAATCAGTTAAAATGAAAATTAAAAGACACTTCTAATAATCCATTAACTTGGTAAGCTCTCTAAAACTCTCATAAATTTCTTAACTCTATTCAAATCAACATGCTCAAATACTCTTCCACCAACTTTAAAATAAGTTCCAACTATAAATCCATCAGCAAAATTCCAATAATCCCTAATATTTTCAGGATTAATACCACTACCAATGAAAATTTTAGCTCCACTTTTTCTCGCCATTTTAACTAAATCAATATCCGGAGGGATTCCAGTAGCTTTACCTGTTAGAACTATAGCATATGCTCCTCCACGCTCTATACAATCATTTATAACTTCAATTAAATCGCGATTAGTCAATGGTTTACCATGCTTAACATTAATATCAGCAAGTATCTTTACATCATCAAAATTAATTCTCAATCTAAATATTGCTTCAGCAATTTCCCTAGCAACAGGTTCAAGTAATCCTTCAGGAGCATCAATTACCTGGCAAAGAGCATTAACTCTAATAAACTTAGCACCAGTTAAAGCTGCAATTACCATTGCTTCCGGCCCGGAATTACGTAGAAGATTAACTCCAACATAAACCTCATCACCAACTTCCCTAATAACTTCCCTAACAATAATACTCATGGCAACGAGGGTGTCAGGTTCTCTCACTCTAACTTTAAATGGCATATCACCAAAATTTTCAATCAAAATATGCTTAACCCCACCATTAACATATGTCTTTGAATCCCTAATGGCGCGAGATATTATTTCATTAAATTTCCCATCATATTTTGGAGAGCCAGGTAATGGTGGAAGATGAACAACCCCTATAACTGTTTTCCCCTCAAATATCATTAAAATCACCCAACAATGTTCAAGCTTATTTGCTCTGCATCAAGATTATATAGACTAAATTGCATTAAAATTACTTGTTAAAATTTATTTCATTTCATGAATGATTATTAATTACGAGAAAGGGTTGAACATAATTGTCCTGGAATAAAAATGGAATTTCAATTAAAGTATTACATTCACTTCCAGGAGTAGCTACTCAAATAATAATTTCAACAGAAGAGAAAGTAGATTTACTACTTGACTGCGGTGATGGTACTCTAAGAGACCTACTTTTTCAATATTATCTTGAAACTAAAAGTTTCAATAAAATTTCAGCTATACTAATTTCACATGAACATTTCGATCACGTAGGCGGCCTACATTCACTACTAGATTTCATGCATATGATTGGGAGAGAAAAAGCATTAACAATAATGACGCCGAAACCATCAATAATAGCCAAATATTTCATTGAAACTCTTAAGGAATTTAGAAAAATGAAATTATCCTATGAAATAAAATTATTAGAGATGGATGATCAAGATGAAATTAATATTTCCCCCTTCAAAATTAAAGCTTTCAAAGTAATACATCGAGGAAGCACAAAGAAAGAACCAATAGGACCATTAATTCCAGCAGTAGGATACACCATATACTATAAGGATATGAAGATAGTTTATAGCGGCGATACAGGTCCATGCAAATCATTAGAAAAAGAAGTAGTAAATGCAGATCTAGCAATTTTAGAAGCAACATGGATGGAAGATAAAGGATTAAAAGATATTCATTTAACAGAGGAAGAGGCAATTAATTTAGGGAAAATGGCGAAGGAATATATCCTAATCCATAGATTAAAATTATTAAAAGACATAATAAAATAGAGTCATTTAATTAACAATGTAAAGAGTTTAAATAAAACTTTAAGTTTAAACATTTAAATATTTTGTAATAAATATTCATAATTGTAATGAATATTCTACAGGGCATCTTATTACCATTAACTGCATGGCTAATAGTCTTAATTTCAAGCATAGGAATGGTTTCAATAATCTCCATCCTAATTAAACAAACAATAATACTTGCCATATTAATTCAATTTCTTTATCTAATCCTATCATACTTAGTAGCTAAATATATTTTGAAGGCAAGCCTAGAAATATTCGCCTATAAAACATGTAGTTTATCAGCAATCATCAATTCCTCTATAATATCGATAACCATATCAATAGTCATTGCATATACTGAATATAATCTTATAGATCCAAGAATCCTAAAACCCCCAATCTCTAATCTCTTCAATAATCCAATTTTATACATCCCATTGGCATTCATCATATCGCCAATTGGTGAAGAAACTCTTTTTAGAGGTCTCCTTTTAGGATCTATGATTAAAATGAAGGTTAATAGGAAAATTGCAATAATACTATCAGCAATATTATTCTCAGCAATCCATATAATCCCATATATAAATGCAAATCCAATTCAAATAATTACAGTCATATTTACAGCCTTCATACTCAGCATACTAGCTGGAACATATAGAGTTACTATAAACTCCATAATCCCAGCCATAATTATTCATGCATGCTTCAATATGGGAGGCTTTCTAATTACCCTAATAGCTCTATAGAATTCCAATTAGAGAAGCTAAATCTAGAAATATTATTTTAATGCGGGGGGTGGGATTCGAACCCACGCAGGCCTACGCCACAGGGTCCTAAGCCCTGCGCCTTTGACCTGACTCGGCCACCCCCGCCCCATCTAAATGTTGGTGAATTTAACTGGATAAGCTTTCCGTTTATCTACATTATCATCTTTCTCAAATATTTTGCTATCAATCTCCTATCTTAAATGACGATTATTAAAGCTCAATCACATTTATAATTCAGTATGACTATAAATTATTTAAATTCAGGATTATTGAGAGGGATTTCATGTCAAATTTAAGTATTATATTAATAATGTTGATTTACGAGAATTAATAAGTAATTTTGAATCATCATATGTTGAAACAATTTTAAATCAAATCAATTATTTCTCTGAAAAGAAGCTGAGAAAAGAAATGAAATTATATCTAAGTTATTTTAGTGAACATGATGTTAATCATATTATTAAACTTGTAGTTAACTACTTAATTTCCTCCAAAATTGAGAAGCAATGCAAATATGTTAGATGTAGATGCTGGTTCAAGATTTTACAATTAGAATTTAATAAATTAATTAAATACTTGTCAAATGCATCGTTTTATGCTATGGATATAACTCCAATTATGCTTAAAATAATATTAAAGAAAACAGCATATTTAATGTAAATAATTCATGACAATTAAATTATTATTCTTCCATTCTCTATTATCACTTCATCATCAAGCTTAAGTGTAGCATTAATTAAAGTAATTGAGTAATGTGCAGTAGCTCTATTCATACCACCAATATCACTATTATCTCCTATTCCAATCGATACTGCTCCCTTAATTAAAGTATCAAATAAATTATTAGGTTTCATTGCCGGATTTAACCCTATAATTAATCTTCCAATCCTATCTCTATCACCAGAAATTTTTTCATAAAATTTTGTAAATAAATGCAAATTTTCATCCGCCACTACCTCTATAAGTTTACCATTTCTAAACCTCCATCTTAAATTTCTAATTTTAGATCCAAATATAAAATGATCTTTAACAATTATACTCCCATTAGCCGAATTCTCAATTGGTGCAATTTCAACCTTACCTGCTGGAAGCATTATTGAAGTCATTCCTAATTCAATATCATTTTCATCAATAATTCCATCATCCACTATAGGCTTCCTACCTTCTATTTTAAATTTTAATTTTGATCCAAATTCATCTTCAATTGAAACCTCATTACTATTAATTAATTTATTAGAAATTTTTAATCCAAGACTTTTAATTTCATCATAATTTACTAATAATGCATTAAGAATAGTTTCCCTCCATTCATTATAATTTAATCCATAAGCTCTAGCCCTCTTTAAAGTAACTTTTCCAAGATAAATATCTGCAACTCTAATTTTCAATTGCCTCTCCCTCCTAATTATTGGCTCATAAGCCCTCCTCAACGCCTCCATATTTTCAGGATTAACCTTATTAATAGTTGGAGGTTCTTCTGGTCCATGAATATTAATACATACATCCTCCCCATCAAGACCCTCAAGTACATGAATTGGAGTTCTAGATAATTTTTCAGGGGAAACTTTACTCATAATTTTAAACCATAACCAATCAGTCATTAAAGTTATTAGCGGTATAGCTCCAATTTCATAGCATTTAAAAGCTAATTCTTCAGCTAATTCAATGGTATGATGCCAAGTATTAATGGTAACCATTTCACCACATTTAATTCTCAAACATTTTTCAACAATATTTTCAGCTATCATTCTCAAAGTATTTCTTCCTACATCCATTTAATGCACCATGCAACATTTTATTCATAGAAGCTATAACTATTATGGTTAGTGTTAAAATGAATGTAATTTTAAGGTAAACTTATTATTTTAAATATTGCAGTGAAATTAATACTGATCAAGTATTAAAATAGCTAAGAATAGAGCCTTACAATTAGGATTAAATAAAATTGTAGTTGCATCAGAAACTGATAGAAGCGCCATTAAAGCATTGAAAGCTCTTCGTAATACAAATATAAGATTAATTGTAGTAACTCATTATCCTGAAAACATATGGCCAAAAGGAGATATTCCAATAGGCATAAATAGACCAGAATACTCCCACATTAGAGATTATCTACTAAAAAATAGTGCAATAATAATTCAGGGAACAAGACCATTAGCAGGGCTAAGTAGATCACTCATATGGAATGCAACAACACCTGAAACAATAATAGATAAAACTCTCGAAATATTTGGAATGGGAGTAAAATAGCAATTGAAGCAGCAATAATGGCCACTGATGCAGATGCATTAGAAAGAGGCGAAATAGCATAATCATTAGCTGGAACATTCAAAGGATTGAATACTGC